>Ga0206890_1089_pt1 | contig 27548 bp, 25 predicted proteins | sample Alteio_BWOrgHeat_58_FD_152960 | JGI IMG/M metagenome (GOLD analysis project Ga0206890, IMG submission 152960) | Enriched cells from forest soil in Barre Woods Harvard Forest LTER site, Petersham, Massachusetts, United States - Alteio_BWOrgHeat_Nextera6 ... | reverse complement strand
GTATGCCAAAAAGCAATGCAAGCGCAAAATGAGGTATCTTCTCTATCAGCAATTTAAAGGACCACTTCCTATTCTCGAAATAATCAATGAGAAACATAGTCACCGGCAAACTCACTGCCACCGATTTTGCTAATAACGATATAGCAAATAATACGATACCGGATATATACCACATTGTCTTTTTGCTGCCTTCCGTTCTTATATAGTGTATGTAAGTAGTAAGGGATAAAATAAAGAACAGACCATACAGCACATCTTTGCGCCCTGCGGCCCAGGCTATTGACTCCACGTGCATCGGATGCAGCCCAAATAGTAAAGCAGCTATCGCAGCAGCTACCGTGCGGCGCGCAAGTACCCTGACAAAGAAATAAACGGAAATAGTGACCAGTACATGCAGGATGAGACTGTCTAAATGATATAACCATGGTTGCAACCCTACATAGCTGTATTCAATGGCATATAGGAGTATGGTTAGGGGGTGGTAATTGCCCATGACCGGGTGATTGATAGAAAATATATCTGCAATCCCTTTTACAGAACTGTCTTTAATGAGGGGATTAGAAATAATATACCCGAGGTCATCCCAATTGGTAAATTGGTTGTCAATACAAACTTTCAGGAACAGAAAGGTAACAAGCGCTATGCCGGCTACAATGAGTGGTTGGGCATATTTAACAATAAAGCTATCGTTTTGGGCTGTAGCAATATTCCTATTGGCGGGCGGCTGTTTTTGAATACCTGAAGGGTTCTTAGCAGGAGAGCTGCTAACATATGTACTTTGCTTGTTTTTTTTCTGTGCCATGCCTTGCAAAAGTATAATTGACTAAGGTTTTGTTTTTTTACGATAATTTTTAAAATTAAATAAAAGTTGGAACCTACCTTACAATTTAAAATCATGATAATACTGTTGGGCCACGGCTTCATATTTCACAGCCATATCCATCTTTCCAAGGGCCTTGTATGACAACGCTATGTAGGGTATGTCTTTCACGTCTTTAGGGTCTATGGCAAGCGCCTTATTTAGAGCGTCAATAGTCAACTCGTATTGTTTTAGTTGAAAATACGCCCGGCCCATTTTGGAATATCCTTCAACATATTTCGGGTCTATGGCTACGGTCTTTTTAAACATTTCTATGGCCTGCGGCACTTTTCCTGTGTTCAGGTAGGCCACGCCTACATTATTTACCGCATTCACATCAGTAGGGTTTTGCTCCACAGCTTTTAGGAAATGAGGCTCTGCCAAATCAAATCTTGACACTTGTGAATAGATCACGCCTAACTGCATTTCCGCGCCGGGATATTTTGGATTTAGCGCAAGCGCTTTACCAACGTATAAAGCAGCAGAATCATATTGGTGTGTTTGTACCAGGCTCGACCCCAAATAAAAAAAAGCATCAGCAAAATCAGGGTTTAAGATTGTCGCTTTTTTGTAGGCAACTATGGCGTCGCTATACTTGCCACTGTTAGTACACGCGGCATATAAATTGCTGGCGGTAATATACTGGAAAGGGTTTTTGATCATTGCGTCAATAAAATGCGTGATTGCCGAATCATAATTATGCACCAGGAAGTATGCTTTTCCCAGTTCGGTATGCGCATCAGAATAGTCAGGGTAAATAGCTATAGCTTTGTTGAGGTATGGCACGCAGTCAGCAATGAGTTGCTTCTTTTTGACGGTATCTGTTTCCTGCCCGTAAAGTGTTTCTACCATTTCATCTCCCACATAAAAATAAAGCCTGCTGTCATTGGGCGATTTAGGAAGATCCGCTTTAAAAAGGGTGTAATTATCTTTCCAGTCACTGTTCCTGGCAATGGTCAATCCTGAAAAGACCAGGCAGACGGGAAGAAGGATGGCTATCGCCAATTTGTTTTTTAAAAGATCTGATATTTTAACGCCATATCCCAATATCCATTTCTCAATAGCGAGGGCTACAACCAAACAAAAACCTACTGATGCAAAAAATACGAAGCGCTCACCCATTTGGGAGCCTATCAGGAAAGGGATATTCGAAAAAAGGGACAAGGTGACGAGGAAAAACATAATACCAAAAGCCCACGGATCTTTGTGATCTTTTATAAACCTGTACAACGCCACGATTGTCATAAACACATAGATCGCAAGTGACAGCAATACCCATATATTCCCAAAACCCACAAAAGGAATACTATTGTAACAATAATCGTCATTGAGCGGATAAGGAACTACCAGCAGCCGTAAATACATACCGAGTATTACTAAAGCGGTTGCTATCCGTATTGCGATTGTTGGCGCCCCTACAAGCGCATTGTCTATAAATTGGTAGCTGGTCGTATTGCAGTCATACTTGGTTAAAATAACCGTTCGGATAACAATAAAGACAGCCGCCGCCAGCACAGTGCCTATTGTCATAAATACAGCCCGTTTCTTATCTGTGTTTCTGTAAAAGAAGAAAACAATGGGTACAATGGCAAGAAATGTTATTACCGTTTCTTTAGAAAGAAAACCCAGGAATAATGCTAATACGCCTGCTGCTAACCTCCATGCTTTGCCTTTTTCCATATACTCTATGAAGATGTTTAACGACAGGAAACCAAAGAAAAAACACATGATCTCATCGCGGCTCTTTACATTAGCTACAACTTCTGTATGTATAGGATGCAAAGCAAATAATAATGCAGCTATGAAGGCAACGGCCGTTTTTTTACGTTCAAATAATTTATCTAAGAAAAGGAACAGCAGCACCACGCATCCGGCAAAGAAAAAGATATTGAAAAAATGGCTCACGGTTGCGTTCTCTCCAAACAACTGGTATTCAATGGCAAACATCACCAGCGTAAGCGGCCTGTAATTATCGCTTTTGTTAAAGCTGATGCCCTTCGTGCGCGGAGTAACGAATAATTCAGGAATACCTTTGAAGCCTTGTTTTACTATGGTGTTTTTCGTCGTTACTACAGAATCATCAAGGGCATAATCGTTTTTCAAACTGTTGGCGTATACCAATAGGGACAGCCCCGCCAGCACAATACAAATAATGGCTGTTTGTGAAAGTTTCATTTTGGCTTTTTCACGCTTTATTTTTTCAGTTTTATTGGGGATAGCTGGTTTAGGAGCAACCTTTGCCTGTAGTTTAGGGTTAGTCTTTTTTGCCATTAATATTCAGTTAGTTTCTGTTTCAAAAATATGTAAATATTCCTTAGGCTGTAGATTGGCAACAATAGTGTATTTTATTATGATTACGTTAAAACTTTCCTATAAATCAATTCGTTCATTTTTTTATGACAAAAATCATCATTTTTCATTCTAACAGCACAATGAAAATAATTATCTTCGCGCCGTAATTTTTAATTTTTCACTCCAAAATAAATAAATAATGAAAATAACCGTAGTGGGTGCAGGCGCTGTAGGTGCAACTTGTGCTGACAACATAGCCCGCAAAGAACTGGCTGAGGAACTGGTATTAGTGGATATTAAAGAAGGTTTTGCCGAAGGCAAAGCATTGGATATTACCCAAACAGCCTCGCTCCTGGGTTTCGATACCCGTGTCACAGGAGTTACCAACGATTATTGCAAAACTGCAAACTCGGACGTTGTGGTCATCACGTCCGGCATACCACGCAAACCCGGCATGACGCGCGAAGAGCTGATAGGCACCAACGCCCGGATAGTGGAAGATGTCTGCAAAAGCCTGCTTCAGTATTCTCCTGATGCAATCGTCGTGGTTATATCCAATCCCATGGATACAATGACTTATCTGGCATTAAAATCAACGGGCCTTCCGAAAAACCGCATCATCGGTATGGGTGGTATTTTGGATAGCGCGCGTTTCAAATGTTATTTGCAGAAAGAGCTCAACTGCTCACAGAATGATCTCCATGCAACTGTAGTAGGCGGCCATGGCGACACCACAATGATCCCTCTTACCCGCCTGGCCACTATTAATGGCACTCCGGTTTCTAACATGCTGAGCGCAGAAAAACTGAAGCAGGTAGCCGCCGATACAATGGTAGGGGGCGCTACGCTGACCAAGTACCTCGGTACGTCAGCATGGTATGCGCCGGGCGCTGCCGTAGCCGCGCTGGTAGAGTCTATTATACGCAATGAAAGGAAAGTTTTCCCATGTTGTGTTTACCTGGAAGGTGAATATGGGCAAACCGATATCTGCATGGGTGTACCTGTAGTGATCGGAAAGAATGGCTGGGAAAAAAATAATAGACTATAAGCTGAATGAAGAAGAGCAGGAAGCATTCAATAAGTCTGCCGAAGCCGTGCGCAGTATGAACAAAGTATTGGATACTCTTGTAGCATAATTTTAAAATGTTCCCGTACGTAAAATGCCCTCCGAAACCGAGGGCATTTTTATTTAAGAAGAAAGCGCCCGTAACGGGCGCTCCAAAACAAAAAATTATGAACGAAAAACGCTTAAGACATTGCGCTTGCCCGCTTGTTTTTACTATCATGGCCATTGCTCGATGATGAATGCGATGATGAAGCTGCCCCCATAGAAGCGTCCTTGTTTGAAAGCGTTGATTTATCCTGCTTTACACGAAGGCTGTTTTCCACATTACTGATACCGGATATCATTTCTGTCAGGTCTTCCGCACGGCGTTTTGCTTCACGGCTTTCTACAGTGCCCGTGAGTTTTACCTCTCCGTTTGTTACGGCCACTTCAATATCAGAAGCGTCCAACTGGGTGTCCTCGGTGAGGCGGTCACTGACGTCCTCCTTGATACGTTCATCGGAACGTCGATAACCCTTCGGCCCCTTGCCTTTATGCCAGGTATCATACTGTGACCCGCCCTGGCCATAGCTGTTGCTATATGGTGAAGTGCCTTGTTCATAGTTAGTACCGCTATATTGAGATCCGCGGCCAGGATTACTGCCCATTTGAGTGCCGGATGGCAAATTACTTTGTCCGGGGTTGCTGTTTTCATATTGACTCCGGCCTTGTCCGTAAGCGCTTGGGCCATTTGGAGAACCAAGTTGTCCGTATGTAGCACTGTTATATTGAGATCCTCCTGTGTTTCCATATTGGGGAGTCCTTTGTGCGTAATCAGGGTTTCCGTATTGAGGGTATCTTCCCGTACCCCGCTGCCAATCAGTGGTTTGCCCATACCTGCCGCCCCATTGTGGGTCGTTTTCCTCGTATCCGCGGCCGCTGTTAAATTGTTCCTCATCGTAACGGCTGCTATATGGAGATCCGCCATAGCCGCTGTTCCATTGCTGGCCGCGGCTGTAGTCACGCCGGTTATGACGGCCTTGATAGGATGAGCCCTGGATGCCAAAATTTGAATTTGGATCGAGGTTAGGATCATCCCATTCACGCCATTCACGGTTTATACCTGGGTTATAGTTTCTGCCGGGAATGTTTTTATTGCCAGGGCTGTAACTGTCCGGGTTGCTGCTGCCTATGCTGCCATAGTTTTCACTTTGCCGGTATCTGCGCTGGCGTCCGCCGGTGTTTTGCAAATCGGTTTCGTCACTGTAATTGCCACCCTGGCTGTATGCCACTTCGCTTTCATTGCCGAGTGAGGCACGGCTTGTTTCATCATAGTCGCGTTCGGACACAGATGTGTTTTGTTGCTTACGATTGTTTTCCGTCATAGCTGTAGTTTTTTAGGATGAAAAATTTGTAAACGCTCGCTAAAAAAACTATGCCGATAATTTTATTTCTCAGGCCTTCTTTTTCCATAATCAGTAAGTAGCTGATAGACAATTGGGGGTTAAACCAGTGTTACCAAATTATTAATTGGCCGAAAATATTTTTGGGGGAAATAAAATGGAAGCTGGGGAATGTGACCCGATCCGGAACACTACAGGATCGCAACTTCTTTCACAGGAGACAATAAAAAAATGTCCCGCCGTCGGGACATTTTTTATAAAATAACACCATTGAGCCATTAGGAAATTAGGCCATTGTTTTATATCATTTCAATTTAAAAGCTTTCTTCACTTTACTTACGTAATCCAGTTTCTCCCAGGTAAAGAGTTCCACTTTCATTGTCTTGGTTTTGCCGTCTGCGCTTTTAAAAGTTTTGGTCACTGTTTCCGGCTTACGACCCATGTGGCCATAAGCGGCAGCTTCGCTATACATTGGCTGGCGCAGTTTCAGGCGCTGTTCAATAAAGTATGGGCGCATGTCAAATATTTCGCTCACCAGCTTTGCTATTTCTCCGTCGCTCATATCTACTTTGGCGGTGCCATAAGTTTGTACATAAATTCCCATTGGTTGGGCAACGCCTATAGCGTAAGATACTTGCACCAGTATTTCATCACATACACCCGCGGCTACCATGTTCTTGGCTATGTGGCGCGTAGCATAAGCCGCAGAGCGGTCTACCTTGCTGGGGTCTTTGCCGCTAAATGCACCGCCGCCATGGGCACCCTTGCCGCCATAAGTATCTACAATGATCTTGCGGCCGGTAAGCCCGGTATCACCATGCGGCCCGCCTATCACGAACTTGCCCGTGGGGTTAATGTGGTATTTTATCTTATTATTAAACAGGTGCCTGTGCTGAGGATAGCTCTCTAATACGCGGGGGTATAAGAATGTTCTTTACATCCTTCATTATCGTATCCTGCATCTTCTTTTCCTCTGCAAAGTCATCATGCTGAGTAGAGATCACGATGGCGTCAATTCGCACAGGTTTGTTATCATCGCTGTATTCCAGTGTTACCTGGCTTTTAGCATCGGGGCGCAGGTATTTCATTTGCTTGCCTTCGCGGCGGATAGCAGATAGCTGGAGCAGCAGGTTATGTGCAAGATCCAAAGCAAGAGGCATGTAATTATCCGTTTCATTGGTGGCGTAGCCAAACATCATGCCCTGGTCGCCAGCTCCCTGGTCTTCTTTTTTCTTTTTTTCCACGCCCTGGTTAATGTCAGCGCTCTGCTCATGTATGGCCGAAAGCACACCGCAGGAGTGGGCTTCAAACATATATTCGCTCTTTGTATAACCAATCCGGGCTATGACTTCCCTGGCTATGGTTTGTACATCTATATAAGTATTACATTTTACCTCACCGGCAAGTACAACCTGGCCTGTAGTTACCAGGGTTTCACAGGCAATTTTAGCTTGAGGGTCCCATGCGAGGAAGTTATCAACTAGTGCGTCTGAAATTTGGTCGGCCACTTTATCCGGATGTCCTTCTGATACTGATTCTGATGTAAATAGATACGGCATTTTCGAGTTAAGTTTTTTTGAATTGGGGTGCAATTTATGAATTGTTTGAATGCAATTCAAAATTTTGTGATTATATTATATATTCCATTAGTCGCATGAACTGGAGTTACTGCCATGTTGGCAACATTTATGGAAGGCCGTATTACGTATTATATACAATAGCTTATTTATCCAGCCACTTTTTAAATTCAGTGGCTTTTTCCTTACTGATAAATATTTCGTCATCATCACAACTGCCTATCCTAACTTTTAATTTTCCGTTAAAATGGGAGTGTATTTTTTCAATTGAACCAATGGGCGCAATATACCGGCGGTTGAGCCTAAAGAATTTCCAGGGGTCTAATATCTTTTCAAGGTCATCAAGAGAATCATCAATGATATACTTCTGGCCTTTTATTGTATGCAGAAATACGATCCGGTCGTCTGCCTTTAGATAACCTATATCTTCTACAGGAACTGTAGAAAGCCTTTCTCCGGTTTTAATCAGGAACCTTGTTTTGTAGTTGCTACCTGCAGTATTGAGATGCTGAACGGTGGCAAGTAATTTCTCAATAAATACCGGGTCGTATTGCTGCGGAGCCAATGAGCGGTATTTTTTAAAAGCGGCACGCAGCTCCTCTATGTCAATGGGTTTTAGCAGGTAGTCAATGCTATTTACCTTGAAAGCATTTTGCATGTATGAATTGTAAGCTGTAGTAAAAATAACCGGGGTTGTTATTGTCACCTGCCTGAATATCTCAAAACTATTGCCATCAGACAGCTCAATATCAGAAAGGATAAGGTCCGGCCTGGGATTGTTACGCAACCATGTTATAGTTTCCTGTACGCCTTCTGCTATATGCACGATCTTATAACCAGGGTCAAGCGAAGACACCATTTTCTGTATTTGTTTTGCAGCGGCATTCTCATCTTCTATGAGCAGTATATTCATTTAAGCAAAGGAATTTTAACTGTAAACAGGCCGTTTTCTTTTTGAATAATAATCGATTTATCGGTAACCAGCCTGTAACGGTCCACAATATTCGGCAGTCCTATGCCCATGGATATTTCAGATAGTGCTTTAGGCCTGTAAGTATTCTCCACTACAAGATACTCATCATTATCGTTGTAAATGTGTACCGACAACGGATTGGCAAACGATATCTCATTATGCTTAATGCAGTTTTCTACAAGTGTCAGCAACGAATGAGTGATAATATGCAACGGCAATGCCCGTTTATCTATTTCCACATTTACTACTAATTTACTGCCAAACCGCTGCTGGTTAATAAACAAATAGGATTGCACGATATCCAATTCAGTTTCCACGCTCACCGATTGCTCTTGCCTGTTCTGCAGCGAATAACGGAATACCTTCGACAGTTGGTTTACAAACCTGCCCGCCACTTCCGGGTTTTCCGGGATGAGATTACTCAGCGTATTCAGAGAATTGAAAAAGAAGTGGGGGTTCACCTGGCTTTTCAGCATTTCATATTGGCTGCGCAACAATTCCTGTTTCATCCGGTCGTTTTCCTCAGCGCTTTTTTTCCATTGATTTAAAAATTCCTGGCCATTTATGGCCAAACCAATAAGCATAGCAAACAAAACCGCGTACATAGAATTATTGACATAATCATATAATGGCTGGTCGCGCATATCGAAAAACCATACAAGTGATTTCATAGCCAACGCCATAACCATGATACCATACAGCCCGGATATCAGCACTGAAAATAACAGCGTTGCATTTGGCCTCCTTTCCCAGTTCATAATTTTTCTAAAAAACAAGCTATCCAATAAAATATAACCCGCCCAGCCTACGGTAATAACAGCAACGCTAAAGAGTATGCTGAATCGCCAGTCAGCGCCTGCGGCATATTCAGGATAGTTGGCTATAATATTCACACTCGTTACCACCAGGTAAGAGAGCAATAAAGTGATCAGTGTTTTTTTAATTCCATTCATTGTATGCCTTGTTTGGCGCCGTGTTGCAAAACAGAGTCTAAAGCATCAGCCGACTTGACCTTAATATCAGGTTCCACACCCCTCTTATCAATTTTATAACCATCAGATGCATAGTAAGTAGCTACAGGTACCGTCAGTGTAAAACCGTCTTTGATATCATACTGCTCTCCGCAAAGCATAGCCCCTGCTGTGCGTTCTCCCGCTATTGTGGCTATATGATGCTGTTTGAGCCCATAAACAATCGGCTCACATGTGCTTGCTGTATTGCCATTTACAAGCAAATACACTTTCCCGGTATAAACAGGGGGCTGGGGATATGCCACCAGGCAAATACCAGGAAGCTCAGATATACCTTTATATAGAAGAGATAAATTAGCTTTTGAGAATGCCGGGAACGATTTGTATTGGTCTGCACCTGGCGGAAGAGTATGATTGATAAAATATTTTTGAGTCAGAAAAATCCCTCCGTAAAGCGTGTCTTTAATTAAGTGCCGGATAAATCCAAGGCCTGCTTCTATCGAGCCTCCCCCGTTGTCTCTGAGGTCAACAATCAGAGTGTCGTATCCTTTATCCATGATTTGTGAAAAGGCGGTATCCATTTCTCCTTCTGACCCGCCAAAAGACGACACCTTCATATACATCGTCTTTGGTCCTTTTTGTTCCAGTGTTACATTCTTGTCTGTACTCAGGCTATTATCTTCTTCCTGGTCCAGGGGGGCATACAGAGAGTAATGGGTAAAAGGCAGCATTTTCTGGCTAAAGTAGAAGAAGGCCAACACAAAAGCGGCATCATCTTCTGTAAACTTGCTCACCCGTGCCATTTCGTTTTTAAATTTTTCCCAGGCCGGTGTGTGAAGTATGGACGGGTCATACAGCTTGTTCTGTGTCACGGCGATCGCGCTGTCCATAATGGCCGGGTAATTACGAAGTGGCAACGCTGGCAAGCCCTTGCTTCCCTTTATATGCCCTATAATATTGTTTTTTCCATTCGTTAGATTTCCACTCATCTGCCCGTTCCGCACGGTTGTATGTATATAAAAATTTCCAAAAGGCGTTGTCAATATACCGGACAATGAATCACCCGAAAATTTCCCCTTAACGATCCTCACAATGCTTCCTTGCTTCAAACTACTGCCTATCATTCTCCCCGCTTCGGCTCTCCAGAACCCGAATATTTTCCGGTCCATATTTTTTTCAGTAAAAGCGTGAAAAGGGTAAACGCCGCTGGAGTCGGCATTCACCTCGAAATACATGACAGTTTGAACCTTACCCACCGCGTCAGTGAAAATACTCATGAGCCACGGCCCCGATAATGCAGCATTGTCAATGGTTTTTTCAGCACAGCTGCTCAGGCTGAGGAATGATGACAGGCAGAACAATAAATATAGTTTTTTACAGAAAATGTTTCGGATGTCCATAATTAATTATTTGAAGGTACACTTCAAAAGTGTCATTCGTTTTCTGGTATATAAAGAAAATTGCGGTGAAACAGAGAAATGGGGAAATGAAACGTACTTATTTTGACAACTTCACTTAACAGTAGTAATATTATGTGATTTTTACCGTTAGGGATATCGGCATAACATGAAAAAATACTTTACCATCTTATTTATTCTAATTACCGTCAGCGCATCAGCGCAGCACGATACAACGGCTCATGCCCCACATGCACCCTATGAACGGCACTCCATCGTAGCAACCGCGTCCATTGGGTTTATTGATGCATACCGTAACGACTATTCCCTAGCTCCCGGCTTTGAGAAAAGCAATACTTCCGGTTTTGCCCCACTTTACTTGAAACTCGAATACGGGCTAACCAAAGACGTAAGCATCGCCGCCGTTTTTGGTTATGATGCCTTTCTGTATAACTTCAAGCAGGAGTACACCGGCAATAACGGTCCCTTTACCCGTTATCTCACCAACAATACCAGGATACTCAGCGGTGGCTTGGTAGCCTACTATCATCTCCGCAAATTTATCCCCGTAAAACACCTTGACCCGTTCATTGGCATTGGCTTTTCACTAAACAATATCCGTTACGGCGCCCTGCCCCAGGGCGATAGCACCGCCGTTACCTTTAATCACACCGTTTCCCCATACCTCAAAGCCGGCGCACGTTATTACATCACATCTGTTTACAGCATTTTCGGCGATGTGGGCTACGACCAGCACAGCATATTCAGCTTAGGGTTTTCGTGCAGGTTCTTTAGGAAGAAATAATAAGTAGCATTTGATTTGTTGTTGTTAGCTTTTCCTCGGTTATCATATTGTAATTTACAATTTTATTAGTCCGTAACTGGGTTTTTAGCACAGGATCAATACACAACAAAAAATAATTTTGAAATGAGCTTTTTTAAAAACATATTCAGTAAAAAAGAAGTACCGGTAAAATCTTATGAAGATTTCTGGCTATGGTTTCAAAAAAATGAAAAGACTTTTTTTGAGGTATTAAAAAACAAGGGTGATGTGGAGAAGGTATTTTTCATCAAACTTTCTCCTAAACTTAACCAGGTTAAAGAAGGGATTTATTATCTCGCCGGCATGTTTAATGACAGCATCGCCGAATTGGTTTTTTCTGCAGAAGGTGAAATTAAAAACATGGTCTTCGTTGAAGAATTTGTTCTTCATGCTCCATGTATTGACGGCTGGTTATTTACCCCTTTAAAACCAGCTTTAGATATTGCTAATGTAAATATTGATATGGCGGGATATAGATTTAATCGTGAGAATATTAGTTTTTACGCAAACGATCTCATAGAATATCCCGATGAGATTGACATAACAGTGGTATATAGTGATTACAATGAAGCTGACAAAACCACGACTACGAACGGCACCTTTATTTTCTTGGACAATTTTCTTGGAGAACTAAATTTTGCTGCATCAATAGATAATATCAAAGTTATCGGTAAACAGGATGCCCAAAAAGAATTAGTACCAATAGAAAAATTAAAAGACTACTTGGCCTGGAGAGAAAAGGAATTTATAGAGAAATACGAAGGAGTAAGAAACAGCACTGAAAATGGAACCTACTCGATGTTTAAAGCCGAATTGAAAAGTGGCAATGCGCTATTGGCTGTTATTAACACTGACCTACTTAACTGGGACAGAAAAGCTTCTCATCCCTGGATTGCAAAAATTGAGATTAGGTATGATGGCGAAAAAAACAGGGGAATGCCGGATAAAGGAACATATAACTTGCTTAATGAAATGGAAGACGAAATTTCAGGCCAGCTTATAGATTATGAAGGGTATCTAAATATAGGAAGGCAAACAGCTGAAGGTGTCCGGGAAATTTACTTTGCTTGCAAAGAATTCAGAAAACCATCCAGAATATTATTTGAAATTGAAAATAAATATAAGAACAAACTTGATATAAGGTATAGTATTTACAAAGACAAATATTGGCGATCCTTTAATCGGTTTATCAATAACGGTTAAACAATCAAATCCCATTGGGCGCATTTCAAATCTTCGCATTAAAAAGTATATTATACTATTGGCCCCGAAGTTGTCTGTAGTCTTCCCAAAAATAAAAAGTGGCAGTTCGGCGGCAATCTCTGATTCCGTCGCAGTGGCAGTAAATCTCTGATTTACAAACACGTTCATTCACAAATATTTAGCCAAAACAATAATTAATACCATGTTGCGGTGGATGTTCCGAAGGGCATCCGTTGCTCTGGATATAAAGCCGTTTTTGGAATCCCGGAAACATTCGGGAGCAAACGGAAGTTACTTGATGCAGCTCAATCAACGCTCAATTCCTGACCCTAAAATGCTCCATTTTTCCGCAGAGTCATTTTCCGAAACCCGCTACCACAGCCCATTTCCAGCGAAAAAAAAAATTTCACTACCCGTAGCAATACGCATATAAAAACGGAAAAGCGGACATTTACAAATTGAGCTAATTGACCTAAAATGCAAGCCATGCAAAACATAGCCGAATTATCAAAGTGTCAAATTAGATAGATCTGGGAAAAGAGTTTCACTTTACAAAAATGTAGGGGATGGATATTAATTATCGATTAAATATTAAAATAATTCAATTAATTAAAAAGTCATGTTCAAAGTCATGTTTTGCCCCCAAAAGGTCAACCCCAAAGTCATGCTAAGGTCATGTACAGGTCAACCGGGTATAGGCCCTCCAGTAGCCACCCGAAGCTATCGAAAACACAAATAATATTCGATCACAATCATAACAACAACAAAATGAAGATAATAAAAATAAAAGGAAGCCTCCTGGAAAACTGCCGACACTTCCAAAAGTATTTCTTTAAACATTTTTGCCCTGAAACCTCAAAAAAGTCATGTTTTGGCTGGTAGGGTGTGAAGTACGAAATAATTTCACTTTCCCTAAATGCCCGGGAATGACAGGGTGTGGCAACTCGATTAACCTTTTAACTCTTTAACCATTTTAACCAATTAGCCCTTTAACTTTTTTACCTCTTTAACCCTTAACCAATTAACCTTAACTTTGCAGAATATTTAATATACTAAATATGTCGTATGCTTTAAAGAATAAAATACGTCTTGTTACCGCGGCTTCCTTGTTCGATGGCCATGATGCTTCTATTAATATTATGCGCCGCATCATGCAGGCCAGTGGCGCTGAGGTCATTCACCTGGGCCATGACCGTAGTGTGCAGGAAGTAGTGGACTGCGCCATACAGGAAGATGCCAATGCCATTGCCATCACATCTTACCAGGGCGGTCACGTAGAGTATTTCAAATACATGTACGACCTGCTCAAAAAAGCTGGTTGTGGGCACATAAAGATATTTGGCGGCGGTGGCGGCGTTATCCTGCCATCTGAAATAAAGGAACTCGAAGATTACGGTATCACCCGCATTTATTCCCCGGATGATGGCCGTTCCCTTGGTTTGCAGGGCATGATTGATGACCTGCTGGAGCAAAGCGATTTCCCTACCGGTAACCGCCTGAATGGAGAACCAGGCCACCTCGTGGAAAAAGATGCGAAATCAATTGCACGCCTTATATCAGCCGCGGAAAATTATTACGATCTGCCCGAAACTCAGGCTGCCCTTAAAAATGTAAAAGAACAGGCAGCTCATTCCCATACGCCGGTATTAGGTATTACAGGTACAGGCGGTGCTGGTAAAAGCTCGCTGGTTGATGAATTGGTACGCCGTTTTCTCATTGACTTTAAAGATAAGTATATAGGCATCATCTCTGTTGACCCCACCAAGCGTAAAACGGGAGGCGCCTTGCTTGGCGACCGCATCCGTATGAATGCCATCCGCAACGATCGGGTCTATATGAGATCAATGGCTACCCGCCAGAGTAATTTGGCCGTTTCAAAACACATCCATGATGCGGTCAATATTTTAAAGGCGGCCAATTACGATCTCATCATACTGGAAACATCAGGCATCGGCCAGAGCGATACACAGATCACTGATTATTGCGACATGAGCATGTATGTGATGACGCCGGAATACGGCGCCGCTACCCAGCTCGAAAAAATTGATATGCTCGACTTTGCTGATGTGGTAGTGATCAACAAATTCGACAAGCGCGGCGCTATAGATGCCCTGCGCGATGTGAAAAAACAATTACAGCGCAATCACAAGCTATTTGATAAAAAGGCCGACGATATGCCTGTTTTTGGTACCATAGCTTCGCAGTTCAATGATCCGGGTACCAATACCATGTATAAATCGCTAATGGACTTGCTGGCCGTAAAAACCGGCGCTCCACTGCATTCTGAGTACAAGGTAACAGATGAGATGAGCGAGAAGATATACATTATCCCACCTTCACGCATACGCTACCTGAGCGAGATCTCAGAAAACAACCGCAAGTATGATAAATGGGCAAAGACACAAAGTGAGATAGCCCAAAAACTGTTTTCTATAAAAAAAACGATTCATACTCTTAGGGCCACAAATGTTGACGACAAGGACAGGCTTATAAAAACACTGCACGAGGTTTATGCCAAACTGGAGTTGGAGTTAGACCCTAAGAACAAACACCTGCTGGACCATTGGGACGAAAAGAAAAAGCAATATACGGGTGACTTCTACTCTTATAAAGTTCGTGACAAAGAAATAAAAATTAAAACCCACACTGAATCACTTTCTCATTTGCAGATACCCAAAGTGGCTGTTCCCCGCTACGAGTCGTGGGGAGAAATACTGCAATGGGCGCTGATGGAAAATTTCCCCGGTGAATTTCCTTATGCTGCGGGTATTTATCCGTTCAAGCGAGAGGGTGAGGACCCTGCGCGTATGTTTGCGGGTGAAGGCGGGCCCGAGCGCACAAACAAACGCTTTCATTACGTTTCCAGGGGGTTACCTGCGAAAAGGCTCAGCACCGCTTTCGATAGTGTAACGCTGTATGGGCAGGACCCCGATCACCGCCCGGATATTTATGGTAAGGTTGGTAATTCCGGTGTCAGTGTTTGCTGCCTCGATGACGCCAAAAAACTATACAGCGGCTTTAACCTCGCTGATCCCAAAACATCAGTGTCAATGACCATTAACGGCCCTGCCCCTACCATCACTGCTTTCTTTATGAATGCGGCTATAGACCAGCAATGCGAGCTTTACATAAAAGCAAATGGACTTGAAGATGAAGTAAATAAAAAAATTGACGCCATCTATAAAGACAAAGGACTGGCTCGGCCCTATTACAATTCAAATGCGGCCTTGGGCGAACCTTCTCAGGGAACTGAGGCTTTACCCGAAGGCAATGACGGCCTGGGGCTCATGCTGCTGGGTACTACCGGGGACCAGGTTTTGCCAAAGGACGTTTATGAAAAAATTAAAGCAGAAACCCTCAGCTCCGTTCGTGGCACGGTTCAGGCAGACATTTTAAAGGAAGACCAGGCGCAGAACACCTGCATTTTTTCCACAGAGTTCTCGTTGCGTGTCATGGGCGATGTACAGCAATATTTTATTGATAATAAAGTACGCAATTTTTATTCCGTATCTATCAGTGGCTATCATATTGCAGAGGCCGGGGCCAATCCTATTTCGCAACTGGCATTTACCATATCCAATGGTTTTACGTTCGTAGAGTACTACCTCAGCCGGGGTATGCATATTGATGATTTCGCGCCTAACCTTTCCTTCTTTTTCAGCAATGGCATCGATCCTGAATACAGTGTCATAGGCCGTGTAGCTCGCCGCATCTGGGCTAAGGCTATGAAACTCAAGTATGGAGGTAACGAGCGTTCCCAGATGCTTAAATATCACATCCAGACTTCGGGACGTTCGCTACACGCACAGGAAATAGATTTCAACGACATCCGCACCACATTACAGGCCCTATATGCTATCTACGACAATTGCAACTCCCTGCACACCAATGCCTATGATGAGGCCATAACCACGCCTACAGAGGAAAGTGTGCGCCGGGCGATGGCTATACAACTCATCATCAACAAAGAGCTTGGCCTTGCAAAAAATGAAAACCCATTACAGGGCGCTTTCATCATTGAAGAGTTAACTGACCTGGTGGAAGAAGCTGTCCTTACGGAATTTGATCGTATTACTGAACGGGGCGGCGTACTGGGCGCTATGGAAACAATGTACCAGCGCGGCAAGATACAGGAAGAAAGCCTTTATTACGAAACGCTGAAGCATACAGGCGAATTCCCTATAATAGGCGTCAACACATTTCTTAGTTCCAAAGGCTCACCGACCATAATTCCATCTGAAGTGATCCGTTCCACTACCGAAGAAAAAGAATTTCAAATCCAAACGGTTGAGAATCTCTGGAAACGGAATGAAGACAAGAGCGGCATCGCATTGCGAACGTTACAGCAAAAGGCGCTTCATAATGAAAACATCTTTGCCGGGCTTATGGAAACAGTAAAATACTGCTCTCTCGGCCAGATCACAAAAGCATTATTTGAAGTGGGCGGGCAATACAGGAGGAATATGTAGGGGTAAGAATACAACAGGGATATTTATTTTTTCAATAACTTTGTACAAAGTATTATTTTATGACAGGCAGTATAGAGCGTCAACTTAATGAATACATACGTCAGCTAAATGCAACACAAAAAAAATCTTTATTGAGTTTCATCAAAACCATTCTTCCAGGTAAAGAAGAGGAAACTTATACTATTGAACAATACAATAAAGAATTAGAAGGAGCAGAAGCGGAAATAGAAAGGGGAGAATTTTATACAAACGAAGAAGTGTTTGAAGCTTCAAAAAGACTGATTGATGCCCACAAAAAAAGTAAATTGGTCTAAGACTTCCCGGAAACAATATCTTGCCGCGATTGAGTATATACTGAATGATTCTGTTCAAAATGCGGAAAAAGCAGAAGGAAAAATTAAAGACAAACTCAAAATCATCGCTGAATTTGCAGAGTCATGCCCACCTGATAAATATAAAGTCAATAATGACGGTAGTTACAGAGTGTCATATAGAATAAAAAGAAACGAAATTCTGATATTACGTGTCAGGCATGAAAGCATGAAACCAAAATATTATTAGCAGGCTCCTTAGATTGATGCAACTTAACAATCCGCATCCTCACAAGGCATGTCAGCAGATTCCAGTTCTATTGTGGCGTGCTGGATATTATTGTGCAGCAGCTCATGCTTTATTTTCCCTACCAGCTTCATTTTTTGATCAAAGCTGAGTTTGTCATTAAGTACCAGGTGCGTAGTAAGGGCGTTTTCCGTTGTGCTCATAGCCCATATATGCACATGATGCAGGCTTTCCACACCGGCAATCTTAGTGATCACTGCTTCTATTTTGGGCAAGTCAACATTCGGAGGTACCGCATCAAGAGATAACCTCAGGCTGTCTGTAAGCAAAGACCAGGTGCCCACGAGTATCACTAAAAGCACTGCGATACTTACAGCGCCATCAAGCCAATACCAGTTGGTATAGCTGATAACAATACCGGCTACTACCACCCCAAGGGATACCATCGCATCTGTAAGCAGGTGCAGGTAAGCGCCCTTGGTATTCAAATCATGGTCTTTATTCCTGAAAAAAAGCAGTGCTGAGCCCAGGTTAATGACAATACCTATACCGGCTACTATCGCCACTATTCCACCTTCTACCGGCCTTGGATGAAGCAGCCTGTTAACTGATTCATAACCGAGCATACCAATCGTGACGAGCAGCACCACGGCATTGGTAAGAGCTGCAAGGATCGTAGTTTTTTTGTATCCATAGGTGAACGAATCAGTAGGCTTTACCTTTGCGAGCCTGAACGCCAGCAGTGATAATACAAGGCTGGCAACATCGCTTAGGTTATGCCCGGCATCTGAAAGCAGTGCCATGGAATGTGTCATAAACCCTGCTACGGCCTGCACAACAACATAGGCGCTATTGAGCACAATACCGGCAATAAACGCCCCATTGGCCGCATCAGAAGCGCTTACCTGGTGATGGTGATGCCCCGCATGGCTGTGATCGTGGCTGTGATTATGTGAGTGTTCGTGGCTATGCATCAGCAGGCTAATAAATTCGGGTGCAAGCTACGTAAAATATATTTTCAGCCTTTTTCGTGCTATACCGAAGCAAGAGATTTGAGTAAAATAATTGTAATTATTCTTCGCCCAAAAGTTCGCGTTCCAGTATTTCCATACTGATAATATCTATTGCTTCGTCCATGCGTGGTGCTATATTTAAAAGCAAGTCGGTTTCGTCTTTCTTTATCACAGCCATTAACCGGTCGCTTATGCCGGTAAACACTAATGACTGATCAAGGCTGTAACTCTCTTCATGTAATAGTACTAACTCATTTATAGTGGTTTTATCTATTTCGTCACAGAGCTGAAAGTCGATAATAAAATTTTTACTGCCGCTTTGCCTCATTTCTACTACCTTTTCATGTAGCGCACCTGTCAATTTAGCATTTATTGGCCCTTCCGGGGGCATAATTATTGTAAAAGTGTTTTTGGTATCAATTTTGAATTCCATACTAAACGGCATTAATTAATGTTTATGAAAGATTGCAAATAAATTCAGAATAAACAATTTTCCCGGGGACTTTCTTGGTATATTATTATAGGGACAACAAACGACTGATACTTCCATAATTAAACCTAATACCGTAATTATTTTATTATTGTTAACTTTATATTCTAAAAAGAGGAGTAATACATGGATTCTAATTTCTCGCCCAAGGTAAAAGAGATCATTTCTTACAGCCGTGAGGAAGCATTAAGACTGGGTAATGATTTTATAGGCACGGAGCATTTGTTGCTGGGTCTCATTCGCGAAGGCGATGGTATGGCCCTAAAGGTATTGCAAACAATGCACGTTGACCTGTTTGAGCTACGTAAAGAACTGGAACTGGCTATAAAAGATAAAAATAACAAGCCCCTTTCAAATATTAACAGCCTGCCACTGACCAAGCAGGCCGAAAAAGTGATCCGTATTACGGTACTTGAAGCTAAATCGCTAAAAAGTACAACCGTGGAAACAGAGCACCTGATGCTTTCTATCTTAAAAAACAAGGAGAATGTGGCCACCCAGATACTTAATCATTATGAAATTGATTATGAGCGGTTTAAGAGTGAACTGAGCATCCTGCAGGGAGGAAGCCCGACAGCAGATTACAATGATCCGGGGTCAGAAGAGTTTGAAGACGATGAAGAACGCCGCCAGTTTCAGCAGCAGCGCAAGCCTGCAAGTGGCAATACAAAATCAAAAACACCCGTATTGGATAATTTTGGCCGTGATATAACCAAATTTGCTGAATTAGGTAGCCTTGACCCAATCGTTGGCAGGGACGAGGAAATTGAGCGTGTTTCTCAAATTTTATCCCGCCGCAAAAAGAACAATCCAATTTTGATAGGTGAGCCCGGTGTGGGTAAAACTGCAATTGTCGAGGGATTGGCATTGCGGATTGTTCAGCGCAAAGTCTCCCGTGTATTATTTGATAAAAGAGTGATCAGCTTAGACCTTGCTGCGTTGGTAGCCGGCACCAAATACCGCGGGCAATTTGAAGAGCGCATGAAAGCGATCATGAACGAGTTGGAAAAGAACCGTGATGTGATCCTGTTTATTGACGAGATACATACGATTGTGGGAGCCGGCGGCGCTTCGGGCTCATTAGACGCCTCCAATATTTTTAAACCGGCGCTTGCCCGTGGAGATCTCCAATGCATAGGTGCGTCTACGCTGGATGAGTACCGCATGTACATTGAGAAAGATGGCGCTCTCGACCGCCGTTTCCAGAAGGTACTTGTGGAGCCGCCAAGTGTGGAGGAAACAATCACTATACTTAATAACATTCGCAGTAAATACGAAGATTTCCATAATGTGCTCTACGACCAGGAAGCTATTGAGGCTTGTGTAAAGCTCAGCGACCGCTACATGACTGACCGACTGCTGCCAGACAAGGCTATAGATGTATTGGACGAAGCGGGCGCACGGGTACACCTGAAGAATATCAACGTTCCCCAAAACATTCTTGACCTCGAAAAAAAGATTGAAGATATAAAGCAGGAAAAAAATAAAGTTGTAAAAAGCCAGCGTTTTGAAGAAGCCGCTGCTCTTAGGGACAGGGAGAAGAGGCTGGGTGAAGAGCTGGACCGGGCAAAGAATGAATGGGAAGAAGAAGCTAAGCACAAACGCTACCCGATCAATGAAGAAGCCATTGCAGAAGTGGTGAGCATGATGACAGGCATCCCCGTGATGCGAATGGTAGAAGCTGAAAGCGCCAAACTGCGCCGTATGGATGAAGACCTCAGAGCTAATGTTGTAGGCCAGGATGAGGCGATAAATAAAATAGTTAAGGCTATACAACGTAACCGCGTAGGCCTTAAAGATCCACGGAAGCCAATAGGTTCCTTCATATTCCTTGGCCCAACAGGCGTAGGTAAAACAGAGCTTGCCCGTGCGCTTGCACGTTATATGTTCGACAGCGACGACGCCCTCATACGTATGGATATGAGCGAGTACATGGAGAAATTTTCTCTTAGCAGGCTGATCGGAGCGCCTCCGGGCTATGTGGGCTATGAAGAAGGTGGCCAGCTTACTGAAAAAGTACGCCGCAAACCTTACTCAGTAGTATTACTTGATGAAATAGAAAAAGCCCATCCCGATATCTTCAATATACTGCTCCAGGTATTGGATGATGGCCAGCTTACCGATGGCCTCGGCCGGAAGGTTGACTTTAAGAATACCCTGATCATTATGACGTCTAACATAGGCGCAAGACAGCTGAAGGATTTTGGTGCAGGCGTTGGCTTCACCACTACAGCAAAGGCGGTTAGCCAGGAAGACAGCAATCGCGGGGTGATAGAAAAAGCGTTGAAACGCACCTTCTCTCCTGAGTTCCTCAATCGTATTGATGATGTGGTTATCTTCAATTCTTTGGAAGAGAAACACATAGCTATGATTATAGACATCATTATGAAGGATGTGTTGAAACGCCTTAATACCCTTGGTTTTAATCTTGTCCTTTCTGATGGTTCTAAAAAGTTTATTGCAGAAAAAGGATATGACCAGCAGTTTGGCGCCCGCCCTTTGCACCGTGCGATACAAAAATACCTGGAAGATCCGCTGGCGGAAGAAATACTGAATCACCGCATTAAATCAGGTGACGTAGTAAATGCCGATTATGACGAAAAGGAGGGCAAGATAGTATTTGATATAGACCATGCTCCCAAAAAAGAAGAAGAAGAGCACAAACAGGCAGAATAATTGTAGATAAATAATAGTTAAGAACAAGCGATCTCAGATATTGAGACCGCTTTTTTTGTCCGCTGCAAATTCCCATATCCCAAATTCCTATAAACCCCTATATTTACAGTCTATGGACTTAAAGAAATTCAGAATTACCGCGGCTCGTAAAAATAAGTCACTATCTGCCTTCCTGGATAAATTTGATGAATTGGTACCTGAAGATCTTCCTGAATTGGTGGCCCGGGAAGATGCAGCCGTATGGCGCGATATAAACTGTATGGATTGTGCCAACTGCTGCAAAACCATGACGCCTACTTATACCAAAGCAGACGTAAAACGCATATCTGCACACCTGGATATGAAGCCAAAAGAATTTATGGATAAATGGCTGATCAAGGAAGAAGGTTCCGGTGACTGGATCAATAAAACACAGCCCTGCCAGTTCCTGGAGGATAATAAATGTTCTATCTACGAGGTGCGCCCCGCAGATTGTGCTGCATTCCCACACCACAATAAAAAGCCATTCGACTTATACAACGAAACGTTTAAGAATAACCTCATTCACTGCCCGGCAACTCTTAGTTTGGTCGACCGACTCAAAAAAGTAGTGGAGAAAGAATATGAATGGTAGTTCTTTAACCAACGCCGATGTAGTTTACGTATGGCTCTTACCTGCATTATTTGCCTCTTTTTTTGGTGCCGGAGGCACTTTCTTGCCCTCTTTCCGGGCTTCCGACAGCCCAATCGCTATAGCCTGTTTTGGATCAGTGACGGTTTTGCCCGAACGGCCGCTTTTCAGTTTGCCCTCTTTCATTTCGTGCAATTCTTCCCGCACATTTTCCTGGGCTGCTTTTGAATACTTCGTTGCCATGGTTGTAGTTTTAACTCTGGGTAAAATTTGATGATTAATTTTATCCTCGTTAAAAAAACTATACCAGTGTATATTAAGTGACTAAAATGTAATTAAAATTCGTAGGTTGAGCCTTAAGGCCAGATAAACATGTTATCGAGATTTCGCAATTTTTTTAGCCTGCTCACAGAAGCAGGAAATGAATTTATAGATGATCACGCAATGAAGCTCAGTGCATCGCTGGCATACTATACTTTATTTTCTATTGGCCCGCTTTTGCTTGTTGTTATTGATTTACTTGGCTTTTTCTATAAAAAGGCTACCGCGACAACAGAGGTATTTTCAAAGGTACGTAGTGTTATAGGCCAGTCTGCAACTGATGAGCTACAGAGCATACTTACTAACATGAGTAAGCAAACAAATACGACACTCATTGGTATCATAGCTGTTCTTGTGTTTATTTTTGGTGCTACGGGTATCTTTTCCGAGATACAGAGTTCTATCAACTACTTATGGTCCATAAAGGCAAAGCCGAAAAGAAGCTGGCTTAAATACATAACCGACCGTTTGCTATCGCTGTTGCTGGTTATCGGAATGGGGTTTCTAATGCTTATTACCATTGTTGTAAACATCCTTGTAGACCTTTTGTCAGGCCGTATAGAGCCTTTCTTCGGCAATATTTCCACGACTGTATTAAAAGCAGTTAATATTGGTACGTTGTTCGTTATTGTATCCTTTGTTTTTGCTGTAATTTTTAAGGTCTTGCCTGATGCAAAAATACGCTGGAAAGATGCCTTGATTGGTGCTTCTTTTACCGGAGTTCTGTTCCTCATTGGTAAATTCCTTATCAGCTATTACCTGGGCTTTTCAAAAAGTCTCAATGCCTATGGCGCCGCAACCTCCATTATCCTCGTTCTATCATGGGTTTATTATTCTTCGATGATACTTTATTTCGGCGCCGCGTTTACAGAGGCCTATGCTAAAAGATATGGCGGAGGTATTACAGTAAGCCGCAATGCAGTACACATTATCAACCGGGAAACCGGAGAATTGCCGGGCACATAGCATTTACTGACGTTTGGTGTTTTCTCTTTTTGAGGAATTATTTACACAACTATAAAATAGTTTATGCGTTTGCTGACAGGTTGAGGCGTCAGTTAGCCTGTTTTCCTTACGTGGCACCATGCTTGCATAGTTTAAACAGATTGTATAAACTATGGCTTCCAAAATTCGCGAATACTTCAACTTGTTAAAGGATACCGGCAATGAGTTCAACGATGATAATGCCATTAAGCTTAGTGCATCACTGGCCTTTTACACCATTTTCTCTATCGGGCCTTTACTACTCGTGGTAATTACGCTCATGGGCTTTTTCTATAAAAAGGAGGAAGCCACAACCCAGGTATTTAACCAGTTGAGCATGCTTATGGGCAAAACCGGAGCAGCACAATTGCGAAGCATCCTCGACAACATAAGTAACCAGAACAATACTACTTTATTTGGAATCATCGGCGTTATCATTTTGGTGTTTGGGGCGACGGGCATATTCACCGAAATACAAGGCTCCATCAATTATATCTGGTCTATTAAAGCCACACCTAAGCGGAGCTGGCTGAAGTATATTACTGATCGCCTCTTGTCATTTTCTCTTATTATCGGCATAGGGTTTTTGATGATTGTTACATTAATTATCAATGTTGCTGTTGACCTTGTTACCTCGCGGATGCAAGTCTATTTGGGCGATACTTACCTCATTCTTATCCAGGGGGTAAATATCCTTTTGCTATTTGCGATTGTGATATTTTTATTTGCGGTCATTTACAAAGTCCTCCCTGATGCCACAATCTCGTGGAAAGACGCATTTATAGGGGCGAGTTTCACGGGCGTCTTGTTTCTTATTGGCAAATTCCTGATCAGCTATTACCTCGGCAGCTCATCAAGTGTAAATATGTATGGCGCAGCAGCCTCCATCATTATACTTTTATCCTGGGTTTATTATATCTCTATCATTCTCTATTTCGGGGCTGAGTTCACAAAAGTGTATGCCATGAAGTGGGGCAAAGGGATTAAAGTGTATGATACGGCGGTCTATATCATCAAGCGAGAAGCCAAAGAATTGCCTGTTAAAAATATTGCTTCAGAACAACAGGCGAAAACGGGCAGTTAAGCATCCCGCACCCCCCTGTTCAAAATCTGCCTTATGCTGCTGACTGATATGAATTTGAAAATAAACATAAACCCTACGCAAACCGCTCCGAAAGTGACGAGCCTTATCGGCCAGGAAACATTCGTCATTAGCAGGAAAACACCATAGGCTGTGAGCAAAATAAGCAATACGTAACCCACATGAGCAAATGCCCATTTTATATTTAGAGGCAGCCTGGTAATCCGTGAAGCAAATATCATAAATGCTGTGGCGAGTGATGTCTGTGTAATAAATGATGTGATGGCACCGCCGACCGCTTCCAGCCGGGGTATAAAATAAAAATTGAGCGACAGATTAATAACCACGCCCGCAAACGCAATAATATTCAGCGTTTTCAGGCTGCCGTTGGCAGTAAGCAAAGTGGAATACACATACATCAGGCACCATGAGGGAAAGGAGGCCATTAACCAGCCAAATACAATATTATATTCCACATTACCCCGGCTTCCCTTATAAAGAAGATGCATTATGTCTCCGCTAAAAAATATACCGGCTATGGCTACCATAAAGGACATTGGTAACAGCATATTCACACACACCTTTATTATTGGCTGCACATCCTGCCGCTGAGACAGCATCCTGCCGAAAAGCGGCAGTAATATTGTGGCAAACATCAGCCCGAACATATTGGCCTGATCCAGCAGGCGGAAGGCCGCGGCCCATATTCCTGCCTGTATTTTCCCATCAGGGCATAGGCGCTCCATGATCATCACATCTGCCCGGTTGTATATAGACATTTGGAAAATTAGCAACGCATATGGAAAGCTCTGTTTGATGATCTTAAAAATAGTAGGAGCATGAAACGAAAACCTCAGCTTCACCTTACCAATTCGTTTTAAGATAAGATAGCCGGTTATTGCTGTAATGAAGTAGCAGACCACCTGAGCAATAACGAACCATTCAATCCGGAATAAGTGCGCCGTAGCCGGGTAAAAAAGCAGAAACCCACAGATCACGATCATGAGCAGGCGGTCCGTAATGGACAGCACGCCGTCCGTCTTAAATTTATGCAGAGCGGATATATGTGCTAAAGGAATATCAGGGCAAAAAAATAGGTGCGGCATTAATGCAGTATTGCCTGAAATATGCTATTGATACACAGCATGATGTTATATGGCTGGGAGTATGGGAACACAACCATAACGCTGTCCATTTTTACAAACAATGGGGATTTGAAATATTCGGTGCGCATCCGTTTATTCTAGGTGATGACAAACAGACTGATGTGCTGATGAAAAAGCAACTGTAATAGGGCGTTGCCCTATTCTAGGGGATTCAGCCCATTCGGGCTTATTTAACGCACCTCATCATACTATCCCAGAGCTTTTCTGAGGAACGGGTCCAGTCAAATTTCTTAACCTGTTCTTTTGCTTTTTCAATTAACCGGGAGCGCAACGCTTCGTCTTTATAGAGCAGGTGCATTTTGTTCGCTATATCCTGCGGATCATTCGGATCCACCAACAAGGCAGCCTCACCAGCCACCTCAGGCATGGAAGATGTATTACTGACTATTGCAGGTATATTGCATTGCAACGCTTCCAGGATAGGTATTCCAAAACCTTCAAATAGGGAGGCGTACACGAGGGCGTAAGCTCCCCCGATAATTTTAGAAAGCTTGTCCACATTCATATAGCCCACCCACATTACATCATCTTTAAACGGCATTTCCATCCGCATTTGCTCCACTTCGTCATACTTCCACGCCGGGCGGCCTGCGATTACCAATTTCATGTTGGTGCGCTGGCGTTGCTTGAACAGTACAAAAGCCTTAAGAAGGTTCACAATGTTCTTCCTCGGATGCAGAGCACCTGCAAACACAAAGTATTCGCAACCACCTGCGTACTCTTTTTTCACGGCTTCCCTTTGGGCAATAGTGAGCGGCTTATATTCGTCATGGGCGCCATTATACACCACGTCTATTTTATCAGGTGGTATATCATAACTTTTGCTTATGTCGTTTTTAGAGTATGTGGAAACCGTGGCTATTCTTGTGGCTTTTTTTGCAAACAACGGTGAATAATGCCGCCAGTAAAGCCTGTGACTGAGCACAAAATGTTCCGGGTAATGCTCAAATGCGAGATCATGTATTACCAGGCAGGTAGGCACATTTGTTCTCAGAGACATATAGCTGTCCGGCGACAAAAACAGGTCAGCTTTATATTTGCGTAGCATATATGGCAGGCTCCACTCGAACCATATATAGAATAATATAGGGTGCCGTGCCTGCGGATGAACCACTACAGGCGTCACATTCGGTCCAAAAACAAATGAGGGATCGTATGGCCTGTCAAAAAAAAAGATGAACTCATGCTCAGGATGCCTCCTGACAATGTGCTCCAGTGTTTGATAAGTAAACCAACCTATACCTTCCAGTTTCCCTTTTAACAGTAACCGTGTATTTACAGCTATTCGCATACCTTCTGAGAACAAAAATATACTTTTACCGCTTTATCAGCCGTTAAATGTGCAGATGCGCCGTTTTTTTGTAAAAAATATCCTTTTTGTAATTGCAGTAAATATATTGGTAAAGCCGATATGGGTATTTTTTATAGACAGAACGGTGCAAAATACGGTGCCGACCGGATCTTACGGTACTTACCAGGCGTTCCTCAGCCTCAGCATTATCTTTCAGACGGTGCTTGATTTTGGTATCAGCAGCTACAATAGCCGTACGGTAGCACAAAACCCGGATAAATTAGCTACCCTTTTTCCTGCAATGCTATCGGCAAGGCTGATACTTATTATATTTTACATGCTGCTT
>Ga0206890_1088_pt1 | contig 27724 bp, 26 predicted proteins | sample Alteio_BWOrgHeat_58_FD_152960 | JGI IMG/M metagenome (GOLD analysis project Ga0206890, IMG submission 152960) | Enriched cells from forest soil in Barre Woods Harvard Forest LTER site, Petersham, Massachusetts, United States - Alteio_BWOrgHeat_Nextera6 ... | reverse complement strand
ATTAAAGAATTTGCCACCGGAAAAAGCGATACCGGGTCACCCGAAGTTCAGATTGCATTGCTCACGGAACGCATTAACAATCTCGCACAACATTTTGATTCACATAAAAAAGACCATCACTCACGTCGTGGTCTTCTTGTGATGGTAGGCCGCCGCAAGCGCCTGCTTGAATATCTCAAGGAAAAAAATAATGATAGCTATGCAGCTGTCATTAAAAAACTAGGCTTGAGAAAATAATTGCCGAATTAAGGCGCCCCCAAACGGGGCGCCTTTTGAGTTTTTGGCCTAAGGAGTTTTGGCCAGGTATTTTAGGTTTTTGGATAGGCATTTCTCCCCTGCCTGTTTGGAATGTCATGAAAAGGGGACGTTAAGTTGTAAAAGGACTCACAATGTTTAAAGTTGCTAAAAGACAAATCCAGTGGGGTGAACGTACACTCACACTCGAAACAGGAAAAATCGCGCGCCAGGCAGACGGCGCGGTGCTTGCCACTTACGGCGAAACCATGGTGCTGTGCACCGTCGTAGGGCAGAAAAAAGTAAAGCCGGATATGGATTTCTTTCCGCTTACTGTGAATTATCAAGAAAAATCATTTGCCGCTGGCAAGATTCCCGGCGGATTCTTCAAGCGCGAAGGCCGTCCCACCGAAAAAGAAATATTGACCTCGCGCCTCATCGACCGTCCCGTGCGCCCGCTCTTCCCTGAGGGCTTCTTCAATGAAGTGCAGGTAGTGTGCACCTTGCTGTCGCATGATTTGGAAAACGATCCCGATATCGTGGCGCTCGTCGGCGCTTCTGCTGCACTTACCATCTCCGGCATTCCGTTCATGGGTCCTATCGCCGGTGCGCGCGTGGGTTACGTCAATGGCCAGTATGTGCTCAACCCGACCAAGAGCGAATTGCCAGACAGTGCGCTGGATCTCGTGGTTGCCGGTACGCAGACCTCGGTGCTGATGGTGGAATCGGAAGCCAAGGAACTTTCGGAAAAAATCATGCTTGATGCGGTGATGTTTGGTCACAAGCATTTCCAGCCAGTGATTGATGCAATCATTTCACTCGCCGAAGAAGCCGCAAAAGATCCTTGGGAGCTTACCAAAGACGCCCAGGAAGACGATGTAAAAGCCAAACTCAAAGCCGCTGGTGAAACCAAGCTGCGCGAAGCCTTTAAAATCACTGCAAAACAGGCTCGCTCACAACGCCTCGACGAAATCAAAAAAGAAATCTGCGATCCTTTAGTGGAAGCAGGCAGTTCTAATGCGCTTGTGAAACGCATGTTTAAAGGCCTGGAAAGCGATGTCGTGCGTCGTGATATGGTTGCGACCAGCAAGCGCATCGACGGCCGTGGACCGGCGGATGTGCGCCAAATCATAGCCGAAGTAGGTGTGTTGCCGAAAGTGCATGGTGCGTCACTCTTCACACGTGGTGAAACCCAGGCCCTTGTGGTTGCAACGCTTGGCACAAGCATGGACGAACAGCGCATCGATGCGCTGGACGGCGAATATACTGAATCCTTCATGCTGCATTATAACTTCCCTCCTTATTCTGTAGGTGAAGTGGGACGTCTGGGTTCGCCCGGCCGCCGTGAAATCGGTCATGGCAAACTCGCATGGCGCGCTATCCGCCCGCTGATGCCAGCCAAGGAAGCGTTTCCCTACACGATTCGCGTCGTGTCGGAAATTACCGAATCGAATGGTTCCTCTTCTATGGCAACGGTGTGCGGCACTTCACTTGCATTGATGGATGCAGGTGTGCCGCTTAAAAGCCCGGTTGCAGGCATTGCGATGGGACTCATCAAAGAGAAAGACGGTTTCGTAGTGCTTTCCGATATCATGGGTGATGAAGATCACTTAGGCGATATGGATTTCAAAGTGGCCGGTACTGCCAATGGCATCACTGCATTGCAGATGGATATCAAGATTAACGGCATCACCGAAGAAATCATGAAAGTGGCTCTTAATCAGGCTCAGGGTGGCCGCCAGCATATTCTGGGTGAAATGGCCAAGGCGCTCACCACTTCACGCGGTGACGTTAATGAGAATGCACCGCGCATCACCACCATCAATGTTCCCAAGGATAAAATCCGCGAGATCATCGGCACCGGCGGCAAGGTCATTCGTGAAATCGTCGAAAAAACCGGCGCTAAAATCGATATTGAAGATGACGGCACCGTGCGCGTGGCTTCATCCAATACCGATCAGGCCAAAGCGGCTCTCGATTGGATTCAGTCGATTGTTGCTGAAGCGGAAATCGGCCAGATTTACACCGGCAAAGTGGTGCGCATTGTTGATTTCGGCGCATTCGTGAATTTCCTCGGCAGCAAAGACGGCCTCGTGCATATCAGCGAGCTCGCCGATCACCGCGTGAACAAGGTCAATGACATTGTGAACGAAGGCGATACTGTAAAAGTGAAAGTCATCGAAATCGAACGCGGCAAAGTACGCCTTTCGATGAAGGTGGTGGATCAGCAGACCGGTGAAGATATCAGCGATCGCGTCAGCGCTTCCAAACCGCGTGGCGACAGAGAAAGAAAAGAAGCTTAGGATTTTTTAGGATCGTTCCCGTGTTGGCCTCCTGGCCAACACGGTGAGCCTAACGCCTTCGGCGACTAAAGACAGCAGCCTTCTGGCTGCTATATTCGGCAAAAGCCGTTTTTCAGGGAATCACTCTTTTTCCATCACGCATTGCAGCGGATGTTCGTTTTTCCGGGCAGCTGCTACAACCTGTTCTACCTTGGTTTCCGCCACGTCGCGTGTGAAGGTTCCGCATTCCCCTGCGCCGCGGTTATGGACTTCGAGCATGATGCGGATGGCGTCGGCATGTTGTTTATGAAAAACCTGTTTGAGGATGAACACGACGAAATCCATCGGCGTGTAATCATCATTAAGCAATACTACTTTATAAAAGGGCGGGCGGGCAGTTGCCGTGCGTGTCTTTTTCTCGACGACGAGCACACCGTCCTGTTTTACATTTGCATCCGATGCTTTGATTTCGTTTCTTGCCATACGCTATTTATACCCCATCTTGCGCTTTATGTGAAGATGAAGATAGGGGGCTTAACTTTATAAGGGGTCTTCGCGCAATGCAGCGTTTTCCAGTATTCCCAATAAAATTAAAGTGGCAGGGTTTTTGGGAGGGCATGGTCTGGGCACAAATGCCTGTTCATGCTGTATGCCCGACATGGTGCCGTTACTGGCAACTCGTGCATTATCATTTGCAGATATATTTTTATTATTATGGGGGTGCATAGTATCTTTATTAGTGCAAAATCAGTTTGTATTAATGGAGGTCTGGGGGGCGGGTTGTAGTTATCTTATGCACGACTGTCCAGACTAAAATTTATTTATTTTTTTGCATAAATTTCTCATAAAAATTTGATCGTTGTGCTACCGCTCACGATTATTATAGTGTCTGCAAAGCAACTAAATTTATAAAGAGAAATGATCTATGTGTTGGAATGGACAAGCGTCGTCGGTTTTGGCAACCGTGGGTATTTTAAGCACCGGTTATGCTATTTATAAAAAAGAACCGTTTCCCCTCTGGATATCGCTGGGGTATTTCTCGCTCATGGAGCTGCTGCAGGCATTTACCTATTCTGTTATTAACCAGTGCGATAATCCTTCCAATCAAATCGCCACATTATTGGGATATCTGCACATTACATTTCAGCCTTTTTTCATCAATGCCGTGTCGCTTTATTTCATCAATCAGAATGTCGCTAGAAAAGTTGCACCGTTTGTCTACACAATATGCTTCTTTGCGGCCATACTGATGCTGCTCCAGCTTTATCCGTTTGATTGGGCAGGTCATTGTGATCCGCGGCGGCCTTTATGCGGTGAGCTGCTCTGCTCGCTGCGCGGCAACTGGCATATTGCCTGGTCGGTGCCTACTAACGGCATTGGCAACGCACTTACCCGCTCAGGTATTTTAGGGCTTCGCAACGGATTTCCCGGTTATGTGATTGCAGGATTTATTCTGCCTCTGCTTTACGGCTCGTGGCGCTTCACTTTTTATCATATATTCCTGGGGATGGGGCTTGCCCGCATGACAACAAATAATCTCAATGAATGGCCTGCCATCTGGTGTCTTCTCTCGATAGGGCTATTACTCATTGTGATAAAAACCCCCATACGCCGCTTACTGTTTGTAAAACGCTGGCCGCTATGGGGGAAATATAATAACCCGGCGCTCGTGTGAATATATTGTCGTTGGATTATTAAGCGTTTATCCGAGGCTATAGACCCCTGACAGGACTTATGATACTGATACGCTCCGGCTATTTTGAATGGTGGCATCCTTCCGGGAGTGTTATGTGCGTATCAGCAAAATTATTTTAGGAAATGTGGCGTTCACCGCCTTGAGTTTCTTTTTAAATACTGCCGCGCAAGCTGCTGACAATGCATTTTTGCAGGCAGTGCAAAACCCGCTTTTGGTGCAGACTTTATATGCAGATCAGCACCGCATTCTCTCCAAAGTTGCGCCTGATGGTGCCATCAGCGTTAATGCGGATTGGGAAAACCACACGGGCGATAGCTATTATATTGAGCAGCAGCGCTATGGCGGCGATTTGATTCAGGCGGGCATTGCCAATAATAATGATGGGCAGGTTCAGGAAGGCATGAAAATCCTGAATTGGGGATTCGCACAGGAAGCCCCGGATGGCTCTTTTCCTGGTACCGGAGATCCCTTTCACAGCACGTCTTTCTTTCTTGAAGCGTCAGCGCGTGCAACCCTGCTCCTGAAAATGAGCGATCCGGTAAAATATGCGGACTTCATTGCTGCCGCTTCTCCTAAAATTGCGACTACCGCACATTGGATGATGCTTCCCGATGTAAAAAGCACCGGCCAGAAACATAGCCAGCCCTATACGCATCGTCGCTGGATTATGGCTGCTGCCATGGCCGAGGCCGGCGCGCTTTTGCATGACAATCTATTATTGGCCGAAGCAGAGGGATATGCGCGTGCAGGGGCGGCATTACAGCAGTCTGACGGTGTTGATCCAGAGAAGGGAGGCTATGATGTCAGTTATCAAGTGGTCGGGTTGATGATGGCGTCGCGGTATTATTTTGCAGACACTAATGATGAGCGTGCATTGGCTGTGCCTGTGATTGCAAATGGGCTCAATTGGTTTAAAACCAAAATGCAGCCCGACGGCGAGGTGGATATAGCAGGCAGCACGCGCGTGGGTATTGAATCAGGACGCAGCGGCAAGCCCAAAACACTCGATAAACCTGCAATTCTGCAATCGCTGGTGTACGGCGCGATTATAACCCATGATGCAAGTTATGAAAATTATGCCCGCAGATTTGCAGAACAAATAGGCTGGCTGCGTTAAATTAGAAATATACTATTATTGGAGTGATGAATATGAATTTACGTTGCCGCAATATACTTTATTTGTGTTCCTTGTTCTGCCTGTTGGGCAGCGCATCCGCCATTGCCCAGGTGAATACGGATAAGAAAATTATCTGGTTTGACGGTGCAAAACCTCTCTCCGCATTGACGGAACAGGATATTGTTCAAGGCGCTAAAGCATTTGACGGCTTTGTCATTCAGGGCATGAGCGGCAGCAAGGATAACGTAAAGCAGGGGGAGAATTTTGCCTGGCAGGTATTTTCCGATCGCAGCTATACATTGGATCCTAATGATGCTTCGCGCGATTATGTAGGCGACAGTCTGATAACGCTCAAGCGGCTGCCAGCCAATCTTATGCCGGAGCGTTTCATAAGAATTAATGCAGCACCCTATCATCCTGGCGCATTTGACTGGCTTAACAATGCTTACTGGGACAATGTTGTTCACAATATGGGCGTTGCGAGCCAGATTGCCAGCCAGGCAGGATTGCGCGGTTTCTTTCTCGATACCGAACCTTATAATTCCCATCTCTACAATTATAATGAATGGACAGGCAATCCCGCCTACCAGGGCATGAGCTATGACCAGCTTGCAGCAATCGCTGAAAAGCGCGGCATGCAGGTGATGCAGGCGCTCAACAGCAGCATGAATTCACCTTATATCATCATCAGTTTCGGCTATATAACCGTGTCGCAGCACATTGCGCGCAGCCAGTTGCCCCGAACCGGTTCTCTGTTGATACCCTTCCTGGATGGCATGCTGAAAGCCTCTACCTTATCAACTACATTTGCGGATGGATTTGAAGAAGCATACTGGCATGACGATACGCCGGATTATTTCAATCGCTGGCGCGTTGCGATAACCGGTCCGAAACAATATAATGTACGATTCCAGAAATACCCTGATCGCTACCTTGAGCAGTGGCAGCTTAGCGCCGGGTTGTTCCTGGATCGTGATCGTGATACCCAGAGACACTCTGGCGTGTATGGCTGGTGCGGCGATGCAAAGGATAGGCTGTTTTATTCACCAGGACGTCTTGCCTTTACGGTGCAGCAGGCAGCCCGTGCCGTGGACAAGTATGTATGGGTATATACCTCGGGTGTGAATGTCTGGCAGCCCCAGGGCATGCAGCTGGCGCTTCCCAGTTCTTATATTGATGCTATCCGCAAGGGGATGTATTATGGGAATAACCCTGCGCTTGGCTCCTTGCCTCCCAATATCCAGGATGGCCTGAAAGCCAGCATCTGCGGGCAGTAGTGTTATTTGTCTGCGGTTAATGTAAGCAAGGTGATTTCCGCCGGAATGCCAAACCGGTTGGCTGCGCCCCAAAAGCCGGTGCCGGGATTCACATATATCCAGAGTGTTTTATAGCGGTGCAGTCCGCGTGCATAGCGCTTAACCAGATTGACCAGCAGGCTGAAGGGAAAATATTGTCCCGCATGGGTATGTCCGGAAAGCTGCAAATCAAATCCGGCCTCTTGAGCTGCACCATAAGATTCAGGCTGATGAGCGAGTAAAATACGAATATCAGGTTTTTTATCCGATAACGCTGCTTTATGGGGATCAGAAGCATGAGATGCTATGAAGCGATGCGCCATTAAATCCGTTACCCCCGCCACCATAATTTTCTTCTGCCGGTAATCCAAAATCCGGTTCTCATTTAGCAGAGGTGTAAAGCCTAAACGCTGCGCTTCCGCAATCCAGTCCAGGGCGCCGGAATAATATTCATGATTTCCGGTAATATAATAAACGCCTAGTGGCGCTGTAAGCGCTGCTAAAGGGCGCGTATAGACGCGCAGCGCCTCGGGTTTGCCATCCGCCATATCGCCGGTGATGGCAATAATATCAGGGGTAAGCGCCATTACTTTGCTTACTACTTTTTCTATATAATTTTTCTGGATGATGGCGCCGATATGCAGGTCGGAAATCTGGGCAATCGTTACTCCTGCCAGCTCTTTGGGCAAGGAAGCGAGGGGTACGGAGATTTTTCTCACGATTGGTCCCTTTACCGCCTGAAGCCATCCGATAAAACTCGTTATCAGCGCGGCAATGAATGCAATCCGGATGGTTTCCGGCATCCAGTATTCCCTGTCTAGTTCCGCCAGCCTGTCAACGCCCAGAATCTGCGCAATCAACAGCAGGAAATTTACGCTATCAATAATAATGCAAAAAAGGATAAAGCTTGACCATAAGCCAAGCCCAATAGAGCTGCTCCATACCAACACCGGATTGTAGGGTTTCTCACTGCTGACATGGCGGCGAAATAATGACATCCACAAGATGAAGATAAGCAAGGCAATGCTGATAATACTGCAAAGCAGCATATGATCAGGAAACATCCTGCTTACGCAAAGGATAGTATAGAAAACCAGCAGGGTGATTGTGCCGAAGAAAAGCAATCGCATAGGGTCATGAAGATGATAATTGTCTCCGGCTTTATAAGGGAATACATATAAAGAAAACAGAGGGAATTTTCTGGCCATTCTTCCGGTTAGATAATTCTTGACCGCCCCCCTATAATCACCATGATGAAAGGGGCGCCAGCTATCCAAAGCCAAAGCGCAAACTCATATTCAGTATAATGATGACAATGGAAAGCAAAAAACAGGAAGAGGCGCAGGACATGCAAAAAGCATTGCACGAGTTGCAGGCGGGGGTGAGCCAGACGCTCAATTATATTGCTGCCATCAACAACAAGCTTGCTGCCGTTAATGCGCCGACATGGGTGCCGCCTGGACATTTCTATTCCCCTATTTGCAATCCGGTGGAAGTGAATGCGCGTAAAAATACCATCTTTGATCGCACGGTAACTCCGGCGATGATAGATATGCGGGAAAAAGAGCAGCTGGATTTTTTCCGCCGCGTATCTGAGCACTACGGACGTTTTTCTTTTGCAGAAAAGAAACAGAGCGATGTAAGGTTCTTCCTTGAGAATTCATACTTCTCTTATGGTGATGCGCTCATGCTTGCATGTATTCTCCTGGAATTAAAACCCAAGAATCTGCTTGAGTTCGGAACCGGATTTTCTTCCTGCATCACTCTCGACATTAACGAGCTTTTCTTGAAAAACAGCATGAACTGCACGTTTGTCGATCCCTTTCCCAAAGTGCTGCAAAGCCTTTTAAAACCCGAAGATGAAGGCAAGGTTTCCATAGTCCGGTCCATGGCGCAGGATGTGGATCTTGCGCTTGTAGACGCGCTCGGCGACGGCGATGTTCTCTTCATAGATTCCACCCATGTGACCAAGGCCGGCGGCGATGTTAATTTTCATTTGTTTACGATACTGCCGCGGCTGGCTTCCGGCGTCTATATTCATTTCCATGATATACTTTTCCCGTTTGAATATCCGCAAGAATGGCTTCTTAAAGAAAACCGCTCCTGGAACGAGGCATATATTCTGCGTGCTTTCCTGATGGGAAATCCTAATTTTGAGATAGTATTTTTCAATGACTATATGTATGAGCGCCATCATGAAGAAATGAACAAACGCATGCCGCTTTTTTCAAAAGGCCCAGGCGGAAGCTTGTGGTTGAGGAAGCGTTAGAACAATTTATAGCTGGTATGGCGGCATGAAGCGCATTGCAATAAATTTTCCAGTGCCAGCGTATAGAAATGCCTTGTTGGCAGGCGTGTTTCTGCTTTCAATTTTTCACGTTCCTGCATATGCGGAAATGATTCCGGCCATAGCGTCTGATGCATTTGTAGATGCTATAGGTACCTATCCCGTGCTGCCTAAATCCGAAAATTCCCCTGATGCTTTCTTGCGCAATGTGGCAATGCTTCAGGATATCTCCATCCGTCATGCCTTTGTTTCTATTCCATGGACTGTCAACCGTAGCCCTAATTTTAATAATATTCTTCTGCTCGCAAAATATGGCGTCAAAAGTGTTGTGCTTACCAGCTTGAAAGTGGATGGAAAGGGAGCCTATCATTGTGATGAGCCCGTGCCTCCCGTTACACCGCCCAAATGCACCAGGCCGCCTGCGGATGTGGTGGCAGTTGTCAAAGCGCTCGGTCCGGGCACAGTGGTTGAAGGAGTTGCGGGGCCCAATGAGTATGCTGATGGCGGCCACAATGATGATCCGGAAGCCATAGCAAAACTTGCAGCCTATATGCGCGCGCTGAAAAAGGCATTAGCCAGTGATGCCGCTACCCAAAATATACCCATCATAGGTCCAACCTTCGATCCTTCTCCCCATCTTATTAATCCGCTCACAGGCAATCCTAAGGTACCTAAAGCCAGTCCTGCGTTCTGGGAACCTTCGCCGTCGTTAGATTTGGCCTGTTGTGTCGATTATGCAAATATCCATATTTATGATCTTCCATTCGATGAATCCTCCAAAGGCAAAGCAGATAGGAATTGGTGGGAAGAGCATTTGTTCCGTTATGAACTGGCTGGCTACCCCCAATTTGATAAAAGCCATTTCATGATGACGGAAACAGGATTTGGCACCGGAGTGAATAATAAAAATTTTGGCAGGGCTTTGAGCCTTGCCGAGCAAGCGCGCTATGTTCCACGGCAGTTGCTGCGGTACTTCAAGGAGGGATTTAAGAGGATATATCTCTATCAGCTGGAGGATAGGGGAGCAGACAGGAATGATATCGAGCAGACTTTTGGCATAGTCTATTCAGATGGCAAGCCAAAGCCGGCCTATTTTGCGCTCAAGCGGCTGTTGAACAGATTGTCCGAGCCCGGCGCTCAGTTCCTGCCAAAGCCGGTGGCGATGACAGTGAACACGTCAGCTAAGACCGTGGAATATCTTCTTCTTCAGAAAAGCACAGGCATCTATTATCTGGTGCTGTGGGATATGGTGGATAGCGGCGATGCTGTTGCTGTTTCCGCTGATACAGTGGATGTTATTTTCAAACAGCCCATGAAAGATATCCGGGTATATGACCCCATTCAGTCTGATACCCCTATCGTATCGATGGGGGCGCAACGGGGGCTGCATATTCCCATTGCGGGTGATGTGCTGTTGGTTGAGTTTCATTTATAGCATGCATACGCGCACCATTCCTTTTCCACACCGGCGGCATTTACCCTTATCGCACTTTCCATTGTGCTTGTTATTATAGGGCTCGTTGTTGGTGGGATATTGGTGGGCTCGGATATTGTATCTGCCAATCAGGCTGTAATAGAATCCCGCAATTCTTCTTTTATTCTTTTTTGAATGTGCTGCTGGAGCAGCCTTATAAGCTTTTCCTGATCGAAGGGCTTGGAAATGTAATCATCCATTCCTGCTTCCAGACAGTGTTGTTTGTCCGTTGTTAATGCATAGGCTGTCATGCCAATAACAATAACCGGCGCAGCGGCCATTGCTTTTTCTTGCTTACGCAAGCGGCGCGTGACCTCAAACCCATCCATTTCAGGCATTTGCACATCCATAAGCACAATATCAAAATTATGTCCGGCTCTTAATTCAGCCAGTGCGCTTTTTCCGTCCTTTGCAACGCTATAGGAATGACCATGTATTTCGAGCAATGTTGTGGTAACCAGCAAATTCGCGTCGTTATCATCCACTAAAAGGATATGGGCGGACAATTCTTGCCCTTCTTCTTCCATATTATTTTCAGCTTTAAGAAACTGAATGCTAATGTCGTGCGTAATGGGAAGCGAAAGATTGATGGTAAACCGCGAACCTTTGCCATATTTGCTCTGAGCGCTGATGGTGCCGCCCATTGCTTCAATAATCGTTTTGCTGATGGAAAGCCCTAATCCTGTTCCTCCGTAATTGCGGCTTATGGAACTATCTGCCTGCGTAAATTTATTAAAAATACTTTCGAGCTTGTCTTGGGCAATGCCAATGCCGTTGTCAACAACAGCAATTTCTACATCCATAAAATTGCGTACTGTGCTTTCCTTATAATGCAGCTCAATATCGATATTGCCTTTTTCAGTGAATTTAATGGCATTGCCTATCAGATTCATTAATACCTGTCGTATGCGGAACGAATCACCCATAAGCATTACATCACGCGCAGAGGTTCGCTTTAATCTTAGCTCAATGCCTTTCTGTTTGGCCTGCACGGCATTCATGATAATAATTTCGTCAATAACAGTCACCAGATTAAAGGGCATTTCGTCAAACTGCGTATGCCCGGATTCCAGTTTAGTAGCTTCAAGCAGATCATTAATCAGGTGCATTAAGTGTTTGGAGCTTGTTTGCATCACCCCCAGGTATTCCTGCTGCTTTTCGGGCGGGTGCTGCTTAAGGAGTAAAATATCCGTTAAGCCGATAATCGCATTAAGCGGCGTGCGCAGTTCATGGCTCATATTGGCAAGGAATTCTGACTTTGCGATATTAGCTGCTTCTGCCTTCTCCTTGGCGCTTCTTAATGCCTGCTCATTTTTACGGAGTGCCTTTTCTAGCTTATACCGTTCCGTCATATTATAAATGACGCCTACCCAGCCAATAATCTTGCCTTCTGGATTCATCATCGGATTATAGATGCACTGAATATAACGTAGACCTATTTTGAATTCGACTTCCTTCTCATACTGCACCTGTTCGCCTTTAAGCGCACGTTCGTAATAGGGGTATATGACTGCATTGGCATCTGCACCCAATATTTCGGAAATAGTTTTGCCTATCACCTGCTCAGGCACAAGACCGTGCAAAGCCGCATGTGCCTTGTTTGAAAACAAGAAAACCTGGTCTGTACTGCAATAATTAATGGGGATATCTGCTAGATCCAAAATGGATAGCAGTTCATGCGGATTATTCAGGACATCAAAAGGAAGTATGGTCATTGCTAAATTATGAGGGGTTTGGGAGAGAACAACATAGAGAAAACCTAGGAATATTCAATAAAAACCGGGATTCTTAACCGAGAATTAAGGATTTTCCATGATTATTGAGGGGCATGACAAAGATTTAAAGCCAATCATGCTATTTTTATATGTAAAATCTATATATGTCTTCTGAACCGGAACATATTGAATACGCCCCTGATGCCCAAAATATAGTAATTATGGGCGGAGGAATAGCGGGCTGCCTGACAGCGCTTCAGCTGGGAAGGCGGAAAGATGAGCAGGGGCGGTTACTCTATCATATTACCATACTTGAAAAAGAACCCGTTTTGTTTACAGCAGCCAGCTTAATGGCCTATCGTCTTCATAACGGTGGCGAATATGCAAAGAGTACGCAGACCGCTCTGGATTGTCTGCATTATGCTATTATACATAAACTGCTGATGCCTAGCGAAATGTATATAAAGCAAGACCATATGAATTTTGCTGTTGCTCAAGGAAGTCAGGAGAGCGGTGAGCTGACGTTCGAGAAATTTAAAAGGCATTATCAAATACTGCACGGAGAATATAAGAAATACTTTGATATGGTGCAACAGAGTATGGGGTGGACAGCTGAGGAAACAGCTGATCGCCTCTTAGGGCATCCCAAAGATTTTTATAAGGTGCTTGATAGAAATGAATTAAAAACATTTAGGCAAGATTACCCTACGGCACATGGCGTCATCAAAACACAGGAGCATGGCATTAATACGCCGCTTTATTTGGCTTCTGTGGAACACGAATTAAAGCTTATGCCTAATGTAGATATCATGGTCAATTGTGAGGTTTTGCCTGATGCGGTAAGTGGCTCTTATCAAAATTTTCATATTAAATATAAGTATACTGGGGGGCCAATAACTCAAAAAGAAACTGGCAAAACAATATATGCAAACTCAATACATTCCATTGAAGCTGATCAAGTAATTCAGGCTGCCGGCTATGGAGCGTTTGAAATCACCTCTATGGCAGAAGGAGAAACTGTCAATGTATACCAGCGAGGCATAATGCTTGTGGACATGAGCAATGTGCCACATAAACCACAGGTATTTTCCTTGATAGATAAACATGGGTTTATGGTGTCCTATTTAAATGATAAATACGCTCTGATATATATTCCCGAGGCAGCTTATCTGGGCGGTGGCAAAGAGCTTAAAGCTGGCGATAGTGCAATATCAGAAGAGTGGGATAATCATCCGCTTGACAATGATCCTCACTACCAGAATTGGTCACAGCGTTATTTTGAAATGATCCAGAAAGCTATCCCAGGGTTGGAGAATGCAATACCTGTCAAATTGTTGATTGCTCCTGCGATAAACCCAAGTAGAAAATTGGAAGAGCGGCAGCATATACCTGTCAAAGAACGTAGTGATTGTTACGGATATCATGAAATAATACTTACTAAAGCAACCTATGCCGCTGGTGAAGCTGCTCAAATATCTGAAATAGTGGATTTGCGCCGGCGTGAGCCTGAGATACCTCATTCACCTCCTTCTCTTGAAGAAATCATACGAAACCATAAAAAATATTCTTTAGATGATATTAAACCAAGGATCATTGAAGCAGCGCATTCACTAGAGGCTCTTAAATTACCTTCAGATATGTATGTTCAGCCTAATACATCTGAAATGGGTCGTGAACTTGGTAACGACATAGTTGAAGATCCAGATAGGCATGTGCGGCCCCAAGCGCCTTTATACACAAAGCGAATTGGCAGGGGAAAAAATTCTGGCATTCCTGAGCATTAATTCTCTGATAGTTATCTACCACGGTCAGGGAATTCAACTTTCATTCTGCTTCTTAATTGATGTACAGAGTGAGGATCTCTTTTCTCCACAATTATGGGTCCATCTTCTTCTTTCAGCATAATAGGAGGCTGAATTCTTGGATCGCGAACAATTCTCTGAGCAAGTGTGCGCAAAGCTATCGTTGCAGGTTCTTTGTTTTTAGGATTGGCGGCATTTCCGCTCCATAACATATTATCCAGGATAATTTTGCCGCCGGGCCGCAGCAATTGCAGGGCCTTTTCATAATAGTCACTATATCCCGGTTTGTCGGCGTCGATAAACACCATATCGAAGGTGCCGGCTTCTCCATTATCAATCAGTTTCTGCAGCGTTTCTGATGCAGGGGCGATGACAGGCTTGATATATCGGGCAACACCTTCTTCTTCCCAATATTTTTGCGCCAGAGGTAGGTTGATATCGGTATACTTACCAGGAATGTCGCAGGTAATAACCTGGCCGCCGACGTCAGGGTGCATTCCCTTAGCCATAGCACCGGCCGACCTTCCGCAGAACATGCCAATATCCAATATTTTCATTGGTTTTTCAGGATTTTTTTCCGCTAATTTTTTGCTTTCCGTAGTAAGTAATTTAGCCATTGCTGGCACTATCTGCATAATACCGGCCTGCTGATCAACTACGCCCTTCATTGGCGTTATCTTTTGTTCAAGTTCGTTTACAGCGCCCGTCAATCTTTCTTCTGCAACCGATTGGGATGCATCATGACGAAAACTATTTTCATAGGCTTTGATTGTATTCAAGTGTTGAGAGGATGTGTCTCGCGCGGTATTAAAATTATCAACAAATTTTTCAGCCTGTATTCTTTCTCTGGCATTTTTATAAGGTTTGTTGGATGGCATAATTTTCTCCTACATTAATCCATTGGCAGTTGCTAAGGTCGGGTTGAGGGCAAGCTTCTCCCTGTGAGAGGCAGGAGGAATGATTGTTTTAGCCGAAGCGCGTGGGGCACGTTCGGCGAAGGTTTTTACCGGTGTGGTTTCATTCTCCTGCAGGGCGGGCGCGGGTGTGTTCTGGTCAGGCAATGCAATTCCGTGATAGCGGTATAAATCATTGGCAAGCTGCGTATACACTTGACCGAATTCCAGTTTCTGTTCTTTAAAATGCGTCTGCATGGCGGCAGCGCTTTGTGCGAGCAATTGGGGGAGCTTATCCTTTGGTGCCAGTGCAAGCGTATCCGTGATGTGCGCATAGATTTCATTCATATCGACTTTGCGTGTGCCAAAAGGAGCAAAGAAGCGAATCGTCTGGCCGATGGCAAACAATATGCCTGCGGTGCCGCCGATGAAGTCGGTTGTTTTTGCGCCGCGAAACGGCTTTCCGGCAATGGATTCCGGCAAGAATTTATTATTAGGCAGGGTTATCTGCATCTTAGGGTTAGTAAAATAATCCTTGATGAGAAAGAACGGCGCTATGCCCTCAATCAATCCGCCCAATTTAAAACTGTACTCTGTGCGGAAAGTTTCAAACGCATTATGCTTTGATGCATCGGCGTAAGGATCAGGCGCTTTGCTGAATAGGGCCACCACTTTGCCAAGAAAATAAGCGCTCCCGGCAACGAAATGGGCGGAGTTTTCATTTTTGCCAAGATTATAGGCTTCTTTCAAAGCTCCCTTGCCAAGCGCCTGTGCTGCGCTTTTCCAATTAGCAACCGGGAAGGCGAGGGCGAACGCGCCAAAGAACCGCAGGCCAATTTCCCCGAAGCGCACCGAATAATGCCGCATGAAATCGGTGGCTTTTTGCCCTAAAGATTTTGGCTTCTGAGGTTGTGCATGCAAGGCAGCGCGCTTATCTGTTACAGGCAATATATTTATTCCAGGCAGCTCGGCATGTATCTGTTCATTAAATTTTTCTTTAAAATAATGCAGCCGGTTAGTGTCGGGGGATTCTTCCGCGCCAAATATTATATTGGTCAGGTTGGCAAGAATATTGGAACCGGCGAATATTTTGGTAGCGGCACTCACCCCGCCAGGGCGCATGCCGCTGGATATATATTGCAATATATGGCCGGCCATTGTGACGTTGCCGCGCCATTTCCAGGGTTGGAATGCGTGATCCGCTCCAGTGATTTTGAAATTTTCACCATTGCTGTTTAGCAATTGCATTATCTCTTGCTGCGATTTTGGTCCGCGTGTGACGAGTATGCGCTGGCCTTCCACCAGCGTTTCGCTGATGATGCTCTGCCCATTGGCAGTCAGCCACTCTGTTATTTTATCATTATTACTCGCGACCGTGCGCAAGAAGGTAATATTGCCTTCTGATGTCGGAGAGAATTCTACCGAAATGATCGGTGAATCAGGATTGGTATTGGTGTAAAGAGCCATAATATATAGCAAATTCTTTTTTATATACCTTCGCTATATAATACTCCTCTTGGCGGGCCTTACAACGCGAGATGCCTTATAAAACTATAATTTAATATAATTGTAACAATTGATACGGCATCAATGATATTGATATATAAGGATAATTAATCGCCTGGGTAACAGGATTCTAGGGCCTTCTATATTGATCACGCATCATTTACGCCGGATTACCAGTTTATCGCTAACACTGCTTATAATGTTGATCGTGGGCCGGTGAATGTTTTTTCAGCCAGACTGCACGTAGAGTTTTAACGCACGGGCATACTGCAGGGCAGGCCCCATATCTTTGGGTTCGTTATTTCAAGCAAGCGGCACTAACGCTACTGCACATACCGAAATTGTATAGAATATTAGAAACAGCAGATTATCAGGTTACATCAGGCAAATTTGCAATTGCTAGCGTTTCGTTGCAGGTTTTGCTTTAATCTGGCCATAATTTGTGCCGGCTGCAGGTTTTGAAGGAGCGGCCTTTTTAGGTTTTTTTGCTTCTCTATTCGACTTTTGCTGTCCTTTAGCCATGATATTCTCCTTATGTTGTTTACGATAGCTATCATGAGCGCATAAATCGGTAATGTCACGTCTTTAGGGACTTTGGGTTGTTTTTGTAATGCTTATATTTAGTGTTTCAGTAATTATGCTGCTATTCGACAGTGGCGCATGTAAACAAGATTAAGTGATTTATAAACAAAATATAACCATGCCGGACTTCCCGCATCGCCTCGTTATAAATACTCAGTTAATGTCCATGCATTAAAGTTAGCAGTTTAAGGGGAGCGCACCCCTATATTTTAAGGTTATGCATGCATATAGACATTATAGAAGATGAAGATAAGCAAGATCTGCTAAGAGCTAGAAATAAGCAAAATGATTGTAAAGAATCTTCCTGGAAATGTTTTGGCCCTGGGTTAATCACAGGCGCTGCCGATGACGACCCCTCCGGCATTGGCACATATTCTGTAGCAGGCGCTCAATACGGCTATGGATTGTTGTGGCTTACTCCGGTTTGCATTCCGCTCATGATAGCGGTGCAGGAGATGTGCGGGCGCATAGGGCGGGTCTGCGGTACCGGACTGGCTGGGGTTATTAAAATATATTATCCGCGCTGGCTTTTATATTCAGTAGTAGTGCTGCTGATTATTGCCAACGTTTTTAATATTTATGCTGATCTGAATGTAATGGCGGCATCGGCGCAGATGCTATTCGGAAGCAATTTCTATTATTGGCTTACCTTGCTTACCATGGGAATGATTGTGGCCCAGATATTTATACCTTACCGCAATTATGTCCGTTTGCTCAAATGGCTTTCTTTTGCGCTTCTGGCGTATGTCATTACGGCACTCCTGCCATCAGTTCATAATGATTGGAGTCGCATTGGGCATGATTTGTTTATTCCTTCCTGGCAATGGAATTTTACCTATGTCATGACCGTAGTAGGATATCTGGGAACAACTATTTCACCTTATTTGTTTTTCTGGCAAGCGGGAGAAGAAGTGGAAGAGGAAATAACGGAAGGTAACGCCGATGCTCCTGGCCATCGAACAAAGAGGGTAAGTAACAAGGAAATTCGTGATTTGCGCGTTGATACATGCATTGGCATGTTTGTATCGCAAGCCATCACCTTTTTTATTATTATTTGTACTGCGGCAACTCTACATGCTAAAGGCATTACGGAAATCAACACGGCGCAGGATGCCGCCAAGGCGCTGCTGCCACTCGGGAAATCAGCCTACTGGCTCTTTACCTTAGGCATACTTGGAACGGGGTTAATAGCCATTCCAACTCTGGCAGGCTCAACAGCATATGCATTGGCGGAAACATTTGAATGGCCTTACGGCCTTTTTCGGCGCTTTAGTAGGGCAAAAGCTTTTTACAGCGTTATCGCCATCATGGTAATGCTGGGGTATATTTTGAATTTTACGGAGACATTCAGCCCCATTAAAGCATTATTTTATTCTGCCGTATTAAACGGCGTTATCGCGTTCCCGCTGTTAATCATACTGATGTTTATCTGCAATAATCGCAAAATCATTAAGGATAGAATGAATGGATGGGCTGCTAATATTCTGGGCACAATATCAGTGATACTCATGGGCGGCTGTGTGGGATTCATGCTTTATGCAATGGTTGTCCATCCTGCAGCAGGGTAGTTTATTAACCTTCCCAGCCATTTTCCCGGCAATACTGTTCACCGGCTTTTATGCCTTCCTCGCGGGTGGCATATAAAGTAGAGAGAACTTTGCGCGTTCCCCGGAAGTAGACTGAAATCTGTTTGCTGAAGATTTCATAATCCACATGCATTTTCTTTTCATAAAGCATTTTGCTGTTCTCACTTAGACGATCCGGGCCATAAAAAATCATGGCCATATCCTGAGGGGGATTGCTGTGATCTCCAAGCAATTTCTGCATAATTTCTTGTTTTCTTGTATTTAATTGTTTTCTGGATAGCGTATTTTCCATTTTCTCTGCCTGTTGCTTTGTATTACTCACCTGATACTTTACGATCAGATTTTTCTAACTGGCTTATGATCAGTCTAATTTCCGATCGCACCTGCTGAGGCTCTTGTGCAATAGTATGAGAAAGCTTCTGCATCAGTAATGATCCTTCTAGGAAGACGCAAGCTGACTCTTGGTCAATGGGCGGAAGCGTAATGCTTTCGCTCACGGTTACACTATATCCCTTTAAGTGAAATGATATCTGGCAGTCGCTAGCTCGCTTTCTGCAGCATGCCGAAAAGTTCATCTTTCAGCTTCAGGCGCTTCTTCTTAAGTTCTTCCAGATGTTCATCTGTAAAAGGTTCGACACCCGATTCCATAAGATGAATGTTATGTTCAAGCTCATCATATTTGTCAGACATGCTGGCAAAATGACCATCATGTTTTTTCATTGCATGGATATGCTCACTCATTTCAGGAAAGTCATTTAGGATAGTGTGATCTTTAATCTTCATATAATAATACTCCGGTTGCTAGTGAGTTATTTCTATAAAACTGTAACGCAGTGATGTAAAATTTAAGCATCAAGCAGTGCTGTAGTGTTTTCTGTAATTATCTCATCATTAAGTGCCTGCTGTTCTGCATCTGCCGGCACGATAGGCGCTAATTCTGCCACAAAATTCATAGAGAGAAAAATGGTTTGTAAGGAGAGCTGAGAGGGATTAAATCCTGCTGCAGTCAGGGCGTTTTGCAGCTGGGTGAGCGTAGTCTGCGTAAGTGGTGCATTGATAAATGGGGTAATAATACCTGCAAGCTGCTGTAATTGCGCTGTGGTCAGAGTATTTACAACACCGATACCGGCACCAGGATCAATCCCGTTGAGTATATTGACTGCCTGGGTGCTCAAATTGATATTATCACCCAATAGAGCAATATCGTTGTTGAATGTTTCATCCCCGGTCAGATTGAGCATTTGCGCATCACTTTGCAAAGTTGCAATCTCTTCCAATTGCACCGGGGTCAGATTCCCATCCGCATTAGTGCTGATATTGGTGTTTGCTTCACTTAGAATAGTAAGTGCCTGCGGGCTTAAATTGGCTAAAATAGTGCCATCAAGCACGGAATTATCGCTACCCGATATGTCGGTTGTCGAAGCATCACCTATGTTAAGTATATCTTCTTCATCTTGCAAAGTGGCTGCCTGCTCAAATGCGGATATAAAACTAGCGTTACCGGTATTTGTAGGAGCAGTTTGCGCCGGATTCTGCACAGGCTGAACGGGCGGTGTCGCAATTGCAGGCGCGATAGGAGCGATGGGTTGGACCATAAATATTTTCCATTAAGTAAGCTCTAGCCATGAGCATAGCGGCGCTAATGTAGCGTCTGACAGTAAAGAGGATAGGGGATAAGATATAAAGTTCCTATACGATATTCCAAAGGTAAACGTATCAGACCGCTATTTTACCACTATTGTCCGTAATGTGTTTAATCAATACTGCCTGCAGCTGATGGGGATTAAAAGGCTTGGGGATATAATCATTCATGCCTGTTGCCATGCACTTCTCGCGGTCTCCTTTAAGCGCATGCGCTGTCATGGCTATAATAGGTACCTTCCGCGCTGAATTCCTACTTTTCTCCAATCCACGAATATGGCGAGCGGTCTCATAGCCGTCCATAAACGGCATTTGCACATCCAGCAGTATAAGAGAATATTTACCCAGAGAAAACATATCAACGGCTTCCTGTCCATTACGTGCTACCTCATAACGGTATCCAAAATTCTTAAGCATAACAGTCGCCACTAGAATATTGGGCTCATAATCTTCAACCAGAAGAATAGGCAATTGCGCAGCATTTTCATGCTTATCAAGATAAATAGTGTTTTCCTGGTATGTTGGCTTGCTACCCTCGCTGATAGCGACAGGAAGACTTAAATGCAGGACAAAAGTTGAACCAATGCCAACCTCGCTGGTGACAGTAATAGATCCGCCCATTTGTTCGGCCAGGGATTTGGAAATGGCAAGCCCGAGGCCAGTGCCGCCATACCTGCGGGTAATAGAGGGATCAGCCTGTATGAATTTTCCAAATATATCGGAAATCTTATCGCCAGGGATGCCAATCCCGGTATCGGTAACTGAAATAGTCAGATGCTTCTTCCCGTTTCCTTTTCCGCCATTCGCAAGGAAAACGGATACGGTGCCTTCATCGGTGAATTTAACGGCGTTGCCCACGAGATTAAGCAGTATCTGGCGGATGCGTCCGCAATCTCCAATAAATGTCTTATAAAGACCGGCTTCATAACGCACATCAAGATTGATGCCTTTTTCCGCTGCACGCACGGACATGACGCTGATGACGCGTTCAAGCAGAGAGGTCAGGTTAAAAGGGGCATTTTCCAGCTCAATGACTTCAGCTTCAATTTTATCAATATCGAGCAAATCGTTAATCAGTACCATCAATCCATCGGAGCTCGTCTGCAGAACGTGAACATATTGTTTTTGTTTATCGTCCAATTTGGTAGTCAGCAGAATATTGGTAAGTCCTATGATGGCATTCATAGGCGTTCTGATTTCATGACTCATATTCGCAAGAAAGTCGGATTTGGCTTTATTAGCTTTCTCGGCAACAAGCGTTGCAACTTCGGCGGATGCCTGGCCTTTTTCTGCAAATTTTGTGGCATCCTCGGCGGACTCGCGGCCTCTATCGGCAACATCCTGCCTTGCGTCGCTTTTAACTTTCAGTTCTTCCGCAATATCGACATTGGACTGAGCTAATTTTTCAGCAATTACCACATTAGCCTCGGCCAGTTCCTCAGCAATTGTCACATTAGACTTTGCCAGATCATGCGCGACATGTGTCAGGCTAAGCGCATGGGCAATAGCGGCCTTATTCGTTTCATTTTGTACATAAATGACGGCCAGAATTAATCCGCATGATACTGTAACAACCGCATACATAGATATTTCATCTGTATGATGATTAAGCAGTGTACGCACCAGAGTCAGCGCAAAAATGAGAAACAGACCGTAATCCAATAGAATTTTTTTGCATAAGGCCATAGTTTTTTAACCTAATCTGCCATAAGGCGTGTTGAAGAAATATGTTCGATGCATCCATTGCATGGCAAGTTAAGCTTCGGCCTTGCCCTTAACAGAGAGGAAAAGAATCTCCAGGAGAGCGTTTACATCTACCGGTTTCACTAAATGGTGATCAAATCCTACTTCCTTTGATAACCTTTCCCGTTCTTTGGTATGCCATCCGGTTTGGGCAATAAACAACGTATCAATAAGATTGGGGTTGGCTTTCAGTGCTTTGCACACCTGATAGCCATCCATCCCTGGCATCGTGATGTCGCACACGACGATATTGGGGATATAATCATCAATCATTGCCAAGGCGCTTGTACCATCGGTGGCGATGCGCACCTGGTGCCCTAACCCTTCCATGGCCCAGGTAATCATTTTCCCGGAAGCAATATCATCATCTATATATAATATTTTACCGTTCATTATAAGAATTCCTGGCAAGGGTTAAGAAGCTAATATTATTCCTATCAGTGCTGATAAGAGTGTCTTGAGTGGTTTCACCCTCTTTGCTGGTATCTCGCGCTATGGGTGTACCATCTTTTTGAGGTGTTACTGAATTAGTCATAAAACTATCTCTCGGTTACACTCAAAGAATATCGAATGAAGAAATACTCTATACCCAATTTAGGAATATAGATACGATTATCTATTTGAAATATTTAAATATTATTTATTTATCCATCTATTTTATATAAAGCCGTTGGTTGAGAGTTTATATGCCAGCATTCTCTTACAGCTTCCCTGCTATCCGTATGGAAAAAAGATATCAAAGAATTTAGAATTATCATGCGTAGAAGTCTCTGACCTCTGCAGAGAGAATGGTATATGGCTGCGCCATTTCATTTAAAGAAAATAGTACTAATCTAAATGATAGTTCGGAATTACCCCACAGAGGGAATGGCCATAATTGGGACTACAAAACACTCAAAAGTAACATCTCTGGGTGCATTTCTTGGCTGTGTGGCGGGAACCCTGTCGCATACACCGAATATCTTTGACTTATTGATATACAACAAGACTACATGGTTAGGGCGACAAGATTTGAACTTGCGATGCCTGAGAAATTTCCCCATTTTCTTACAGCTTTGCTCGAAGTCAAATTACTATCGGTTCTTTATCAAGATGTTGATTGTCTATGGGGTTAGGGAGATAGTAGGGCTCTAAATGATTAGAAGCGGAATATGAAAAAAATAACATCAGAAGCATTATGAAGGACCTGGGGCGCTATTCTCTTGCCATGGCTGTCTGCCTTTCCGCATTGGCGGGGTATGTTGATGCTATAGGTTTTCTTCAGCTTGGCGGGTATTTCGTTTCTTTCATGAGCGGCAACTCTACACGCCTTGTTGTAAGCTATATTGACGCGGATAAGCCTCATCTTATCCTTATTGCCGCGATCATTGTATTTTTTGTGTTGGGTGCCTTGCTCGGCACATTACTTAATCACAGCTTGAAGTCTAATAATCAGTTTTTCTTACTAACCTTTGTTAGCGGATTACTATTTGCTGCCGCCGCCTTTAGTGAATGTGGATTTGACTATATAGCAGTTGTATTGATGACGATGGCTATGGGTGCAGAAAATATTACGTTTCAGCGTGATGGTGATATTGCGATTGGTTTGACCTATATGACCGGTACATTAGTAAAATTAGGTCAGCACATAGCTTTTGCATTTCTAGGCCGCGATCAATTTGGATGGGTACCCTACCTCTTACTTTGGGCAGGTTTGATCAGTGGGGGTGCGGCAGGCGTTGTTTCCTTTAAGTTGATTGCGCTGCATAGCTTGTGGATAGCGGCATTATGGGCAGGACTGATTGCGCTACTCTTTACGCCAAGAATACTGTCTGAGAACGAGCGCCAGAAGTAGGGACAGGCACTTAATAATAACTCTTCTTGCCTATGCCTGCGTTTTGATTCTGTGTTAATTGTTCAGCAGTTTAAGGATAATGAACCAGGCCCTTCACAATCGCCGGACTAAGAATCGATTGAATTATAATAATCCAAACGACTTCTTGGCTGTGTGGCGGGAAGCCTGCCGTACACAGCGAATATCTTTGACTTATTGATATACAACAAGACTTAATGGTCGGGGCGACAAGATTTGAACTTGCGACCCCCAGTCCCCCAGACTGATGCGCTACCAGGCTGCGCTACGCCCCGACACTGGGCAGACTCATAAAGAAAATGTGCTGATCAAGCAATAGCTTTGTAATAGGGCCACTAATTTAGCGGGCACACATGTTTTAAGCGCTATAACATTAAGAAATATATGGTTATTAAGACTTGCATAATAATTGAATCCAGTGAGGATTTCACGAAATCTTCACAATTAATAGAAGAAAATACGTGTATTATCTTCTTATTGCAGGAGGATAATATGACTGACCATGAATTATCGACCGATACTCAGACAAAAAATAAAAAATCCTTAGCCATTGTGCGCGCTTGGGAACTGATGGTTAACAATTATGCTTACGGATATAACCATGAATTTGATGAAAAGACACTCCCATATGAAGAGGGAAGAGATTTTTGTAAGCGGATGACAGCCGAAAGCCATCCTGAAGTTATGGAGCTTTATAATAAGACATGCAGTAAAAAAGGGTGGAAGCCCAAACCCGTTTATATTTTAGATTTCGGCGCCTCTGATGAACTTAGACATATCACTGATATCGATATAGGAAAGCTTCCTAATGCTTTTGCTCTTAAGGGCATTCCTGCGATATTCATGTTAAAATCCCTTGTAGACAAAGCAACGCCCGAAGAAACTTGTTTGGTTATGATGCATGAAAATCGTCACCTAACTTTATCACAGACTTTGGGAATGATAGGCATAGCTGAATCGGTTTCAATTCCTTTGCGTAAATACATCGAATATCCTTCTATATTAGCTTTGTATCATAATCATCAATATGAGGGTACTATAGCAGCGGCGGTAGCGGCTCGTATAATTAACTTTGCTATTATTATGAGAACTGCAGGGCGATATGCAGAGCAAGATTCTGACAAGCATGCTGCGCAGAATGTGGGGCCAGAAATTGCCCTTAGCGCTGTAAATAGTCTCAAAGAAGATTTGCTGCCGGCATACCGTAAAGGCAATTTGGACCCTTCGCCTGATAATAGATTTTATACACCTCTTACCGATAATGAGAAAAAAGCTTCGTGGGTCTTGGGCAAATTGAGATCTCTTACCCATCGGATAGATCCGCATCCGCCGTTGGAAAAGCGACTTGCAGCAATACTAAAAACCGCTGAATCAGAGCAAGAGCCGAAACAGAATTCTAAAGGCGGCAAAAGGCGATAAGAGTTTTATCTTTTAGTGTTATTTCAAGGCGTTATGTCCCGCATAAAACGCCTGTTTCCCAAGCTGTTCTTCGATGCGCAGGAGCTCGTTATACTTGGCAATACGGTCTGAGCGCGAGAGTGAGCCGGTCTTTATCTGGCCTGAATGGGTGGCGACCGCGATATGGGCGATGGTGGTATCTTCGGTTTCGCCGGAGCGGTGCGAGAGAATCGAGCGGTAACCGGCTTTATGGGCTAGTTCCACAGCTTGCAGTGTTTCAGTGAGGGTGCCGATCTGGTTGACCTTCACCAAAATAGCGTTAGCAAGGCCTTTTTCGATGCCGTCACCAAGGATTTTTGGGTTGGTGACAAATAGATCGTCGCCTACCAACTGGATTTTATCACCCAGTTTATCGGTAATGGATTTCCAGCCTTTATGGTCGTCTTCAGCCATGGCGTCTTCAATGGAGACGATGGGGAAGCGCTTGATGAGGGCTTCGTAATATTTAATAAGCCCTTCGGAATCGAGCTTCTTGCCTTCGCCTGTAAGGTTATATTTGCCTTTGCTGTGGAATTCGCTCGATGCGGAATCAAGCGCTAGCACTACGTCATCACCGGCTTTGTAACCAGCGGCACGGATGGCTTTCATGATGTAAGACAATGCTTCATCGGCGCTTGCCAGATTGGGGGCAAAACCGCCTTCGTCACCGACATTGGTATTCAGGTGCGCGTCGGAGAGTTGTTTTTTGAGCGCCTGGAAGATTTCGCAGCCCATGCGTATGGCATGGCTTACCGATTCTGCGCCCACCGGCATGATCATGAATTCCTGAATATCGATGGGGTTATCTGCATGGGCGCCGCCATTGATGATGTTCATCATCGGCACGGGCAGAGTATAAGTATTCACACCGCCCAGGTAGCGGTATAGCGGGGGATAGGCGCTTTCAGCAGCGGCCTTTGCAACTGCGAGCGACACGCCCAGTATGGCATTGGCGCCTAAGCGGGCTTTGTTGTCTGTGCCGTCGAGCGCAATCATGGTGGCGTCGATTTTCGCTTGTTCGGTGGCGTTCAGGCCAAGCAATGCATCGGAAATTTCATTATTCACAGCGGATACGGCTTTTAAAACACCCTTGCCGCCGAAACGCTTTTTATCACCGTCGCGCAGTTCCAGCGCTTCGAGTGTGCCGGTGGATGCGCCTGAAGGCACGGCTGCGCGGCCTTTGAATCCACCGTCCAGCTCAACATCTACTTCAATAGTGGGGTTGCCGCGGCTATCGATGATTTCACGTGCATGGATGGAAAGTATCTCGGTCATTGTTTCGCTTTCGTAAGGTTGTCAAATTTTTGAAGGGTCGTAAGCAAGGCTTCCATATCGGCAAGCTTCACCATATTGGGGCCGTCGGAGGGCGCATTGTCCGGATCCTGATGGGTTTCCATGAACACGCCCGCAACGCCCACGGCAATGGCAGCACGCGCGAGTGGTGGCACAAAACGGCGATCGCCACCGGAGGATGTGCCCTGGCCGCCGGGTTGCTGCACGCTATGGGTCGCGTCAAAAATAATCGGGTAGCCGGTTTCGGCCATAATCGGCAGTGCGCGGAAGTCGGTGACCAGCGTATTATAGCCAAAGGATGCGCCGCGTTCCGTGAGCAGAATTTGTGAATTGCCGCCGGTTTCGATTTTATCAGCGACGTTTTTCATATCCCAAGGTGCCAGAAACTGGCCTTTCTTGACATTCACCACTTTACCGGTTTTAGCGGCGGCCAGCAGTAAATCAGTCTGGCGGCAGAGGAAGGCGGGGATTTGCAATATGTCGATGACTTCAGCAAGCTCGGCGCACTGCGCTTCCGTGTGGACGTCGGTCAGCACCGGGCAGCCGAAGGTTTTCTTCACTTCAGCAAAGACCGGCAGCGAATTTTTTAGCCCCATGCCGCGCTGGCCTTTGAGGCTGGTGCGGTTGGCTTTGTCAAACGAGGTTTTATAGATGAACGGGATGCCAAGCTTTTTGGTGAGCGTGACGAGCTTTTCCGCCATCATCAGCGCGTGATCGCGCGATTCCATCTGGCAGGGACCAGCGATGAGGACGAAGGGCAGGTCGTTGCCGAAGGTGACGTTGCCGGTGGTGATGTGTTTGGCAGTAGTAATCATAACGCATTCATTCATTATAAATTTCAATGAGATACATTGGCATAAGCAGTCGTTTAATCATTGAAGTTAATCACTTAAGTCATTCTTAAGGAAATTACAATATATTAAGAGGTAATGGCAAACAGAACATACAATAAGGAGCATAAAGTTTCCTTTTGCATAACCTGCAAAGGGCGCCTTTTCCAGCTTCAGGAAACTCTGCCTGTAAATTTAGCCCGTAATGCCGATTATCCTCATACGGAATGTCATTCTGGATTATGACAGCCAGGATGGATTGGAAACGTGGGTTAAGGAGAATTATCAAGCAGAAATAGAGTCAGGCAAAATACGATACGTTAAACATGAGCCTGCACCTTATTTTAAGATGGCGCATGCTAAAAATATGGCTCACCGCGCTGCCACTGGTGATATACTCTGTAACTTAGATGCTGATAATCTCACTGGCGAAGGATTTGCAGCATGGCTCAATAAAGA
>Ga0206890_1087_pt1 | contig 27751 bp, 19 predicted proteins | sample Alteio_BWOrgHeat_58_FD_152960 | JGI IMG/M metagenome (GOLD analysis project Ga0206890, IMG submission 152960) | Enriched cells from forest soil in Barre Woods Harvard Forest LTER site, Petersham, Massachusetts, United States - Alteio_BWOrgHeat_Nextera6 ... | reverse complement strand
GATCTCGGTACCGAAGCTGGCTGTGCCACCGGGATGAGTCGCGCCGCTGGCGTCGGAGACGATGCGGCGGGTGTAGTAGTGGAAGCCGATCCAGTCGAGAGGCGCCTTCATGATCTGGTCGTCACCGGATTTGAAGCCCATGGCTTCGTAGGGTATTTCGCCTGCGAAGGCTTTTGGATATCGACCGTGCATTGCCGCATCGAGGAAGAAGACGTTGTTCATGGCGTGGTAGCGGGCTGCGGCGGCGCGGTCGGCTTCCGCATTTGTCTTTGGGTATGCGGGAGCCATGCCGTAGGCGCTGCCGACGGTGGCTTTGGAGGATGCGGCCTTGATGGCGCGGAAGGCTTCGCCCTGAGCGAGGCTTACGGTGTGGGCTGCTTTTAGAAAATCACTGTAGCTGGAGCGGCGCGGGGGAAAGACGCCGACCCCGTAGCCGAGATACGTGAAGGACCAGGGCATGTTGAATGGCGCCCAGACGGTGGTGCGGTCGCCGAGGTTTTTTGCGAGGATGCCGGCGTAGTCGGCGAAGTAGTGGGCGAGGTCGCGGTTGGGCCAGCCTCCGCGGTCCTCAAGGGCTTGCGGGAGGTCCCAGTGGTAGAGGGTGCAGAAGGGACGGATGCCCGCTTCGAGCACAGCGTCGACGACTTTGCTGTAGTGATCGAGGGCTTTCTGATTGGCGGTGCCGGTGCCAAGGGGTTGGATGCGCGGCCAGGAGATCGAAAAGCGATAGCTCTTCTGATTCAGGCGCTTCATCAGGGCGATGTCCTGCGGGTAGAGGTGATAGTGGTCGCAGGCGACATCGCCGGTAGCACCTCCCCTCACGTTGCCGACAGTGTGGGAGAAGCGGTCCCAGATGGATTCGCCCTTGCCGTCTTCGTTCCATGCGCCTTCAACCTGATAGGAGGCTGTGGCCATGCCCCAGAGGAAGTCTTTGGGGAAGCGCGCGTTTCGGATCGCTTCGGGTGAAATGGCTCCGGGAATTTGGTGTGATTGGGGATTAAGAGCGGCGACGATGCTGTGCGGCGGGAGTAAGGCGCCACTGGCTGTGACGAGAGAGTCGCTGATGAACTGACGACGGTTCAGAGCGTTCCTCCCGTGGTGAGGACAAGGTTAGCATCGTCAAAGTGCTCTAGTAAAACGCTTAAATGAACGACAAGGCCAGATGCATATATCGGAAATCCATCCGTCAGTGTCCTCCTGTCTGCTACCATGCCAGCCATGAACAAAGTTGCGCCATTCCTCTGGTTCAATGACAACGCCGAAGAGGCCGCTGAGTTTTACCTGAGCGTCTTTCCGCACGCACGCAGGATCAGTGAGGTGCGTTCCAAAGGCGTCGGTCCGTGGCCTGTGGGCAAGATTGCCACGATCACGATCGAACTTGAAGGCCAGGAGATGGTCTTCCTCAACGGCGGCCCTTCGTATCAGCTCAACCCCGCCTTCTCGTTCTTCGTAAGCTGCGACTCCCAGAAGGAGATCGACAGCTACTGGGACAAGTTGATCGAAGGCGGCAAATCGATGGCGTGCGGCTGGCTGACAGACCGCTTCGGCTTATGCTGGCAGATTGTGCCACGCAATATCGGCGAGTTGATCAGCCATCCCAAAGCTATGGCAGCGATGATGGGGATGATCAAGATGGACCTGTCTGCGCTGGAAGCCGCCGCGCGCGAGAGCTGAGAGCCTTCTCAGTCATTTCCAGCCAGAACCTTTCCCTGGAGTTACACCGGCGAATTTTTTTTCAGGGTTTTTGTGATTGAGCCAGCAGTTCGGCGAGGTGTTTGGGGTGAGTGGTGGTGTTCTGGGTGATCTGTTCTGCGCAGCTGAAGCCGTTGGTGAGGATTGTGGCTTGCGGGTTGTTGCGGATGGCGGGCAGGAGGACGCGGTTGGCGAGGGTCTGGGAGACTTCGTATTTGTCTTCTTCGAAGCCGAAGGGGCCGGCCATGCCGCAGCAGCCGGAGTCGAGTAGCTGGACGTCGGCTCCGGTGAGGCGGAGGAGAGCGATTTCGTCGTGCATGCCCATGGTGGCTCGGTGATGGCAGTGGCCGTGGACAAGGATTTTTTCGTTGAGTTGCGGGGGCTTGTAGTTGGGGGCGAACTTGATGAGGAATTCGCTGAGGAGGTAGGTCTGTTCGCGGAGTTTCCAGGCGCGGGGGTCGTTGGGAAGAAGGTTGGTGAGCTCGTCGCGGAAGACAGAGGCGCAGGAGGGTTCGAGTACGACGATGGGAGTTCGGGCCTGGAGCTGCGGGGTCAGAGCGTTGAGGACTTTTAGCAGATAGTCTTTGGCGGTGTCGAGCATGCCGAAGTCGTAGAGCGGGCGGCCGCAGCAAAGATGTTCGCTGGGAAGGGTGACGCGAAAGCCAGCGGTGGTGAGGACCTGGTGGGCGGCGCGCATGGTGGAGGGGTGGAAGTAATTGTTGAAGGTGTCGGACCAGAGGAAGACTTCGGGGGCTTCGCGCGCAAGGGGGGCGCGGCGGTCACGGTAGCGGCGGGCGTCGTGGGCGAGGCGGCGGTCCGGAGTGAAGGGTTTGGCGAAGCGCGGGAGGTTTCGGTTGGGGTGGATGTGGAGGATTTTTTTGATGAGGGTGCGCAGGATGGGGGCGTTGTTGATGGTGTTGACGAGGCGCGGGGCGAAGGCGGCAAGGCGGGCGAGGACGTCGATGCGGCCGAAGGCGTAGTGAAAGAGAGGGCGGCTGGCGTGTTCGTAGTGGTGGGCCAGGAACTCGGCCTTGTAGGTGGCCATGTCGACGGAGACGGGGCACTCGGATTTGCAGGCTTTGCAGGAGAGGCAGAGGTCGAGGGATTCGCGAACCTTCTCGTTGGCCCATTGGTCGGGGAGGATTTCGTTCTGCATGAGCTCCCATAGGAGATGGGCGCGGCCGCGGGTGGAGTGCAGCTCTTCGCCGGTGGCCATAAAGCTGGGGCACATGGTGGCGGCGTCGGTTTTGCGGCAGGCTCCTACGCCTACGCAGCGTTGGGTGGCTTCGGCGAAGGAGCCGTTTTCTTCTGCGTAGGCGAAGTGCGTTTCGGGCTGCCAGGGTTTATAGTCGGCGCCGAGACGGAGGTCTTCGTGGATTTCGTGGGCGTCGATGAGCTTGTTGGGGTTCATGCGGTTGGTGGGGTCGAAGATGTGTTTGAACTGGCGGAAGGCTCGCATGAGGTCTTCGCCGAACATCTTGGGGTAGAGGGCGGCGCGGGATTGGCCGTCACCGTGTTCTCCGGAGAGAGAGCCGCCGTGAGCGAGGGCGATGTCGGCGGCGCGGTCCATGAACTCGCGGAAGGCGAGGATGCCTTTGGCGGTTTCGAGGTCGAAGTTGATGCGCATGTGGACGCAGCCCTGGCCGAAGTGTCCGTACATCGCGCTGGAGTAGTTGAACTCGGCCATGAGAACGCGAATGGCGCGCAGGTAGCTGCCGAGTTGTGTGGGGTCGACGGCGGCGTCTTCCCAGCCCTCCCATCCGGTAGTGGGTTTTCCGTTTGGGTTGGGGATGAAGGCTGAAGCTCCGAGGCCCGATTCGCGGATGTGCCAGACGCGCTTGGCTTCGTCTGTGGTGTAGACGCGGCAGGTGGGTTGTGACGCGAGGGTCTTCATGGAGGCGACGAAGACGCGGGCTTTGGCGTTGGCTTCGGGCTGGGATTGCGCGCCGAATTCTACGATGAGGAAGCCGTCGCCGCCGGGGAGGAGTTCGAGGTCGGTAAGAAGTTTTTGTTTGCGGCGGAGGGCGTCGAGGAGGTATCCGTCGACACCTTCGAGGCCGATGGGTTTGTGTTCGAGGATTTGGGGGACGTGGTCGGCGGCGAGGAAGATGTCGGGGAAGCCGACGCCGACGAGGGTTCGGCAGGGTGGGGATTCTACGAGCTGGAGGGTGGCTCCGAGGAGGATGGCGCAGGTGCCTTCGCTGCCTACGATGGCTCGGGCGAGGTTGAAGTTGTTTTCAGGGAGGAGCTCGTCGAGGTTGTAGCCGGAGACTCGGCGGGGGATCTTTGGGAATCTCTTGCGGACTTCGTTGGCGTAGGTGTCGCGAATTTGTTTGAGGGCGGCGTAGATTTCTCCGGTGCGGCCTCTGGCTTTGATGTGAGCTTCGAGTTCGGCTTCAGTCGTGGGGCCGACGGTAAGGCGCGTGCCGTCGTAGAGGAGGAGATCGAGAGCGAGAATGTTGTCTACTGTTTTTCCACCCATGAGCGCGTGGACTCCGCAGGAGTTGTTGCCGATCATGCCTCCGATGGTGCAGCGGGAGTGAGTGGCGGGATCGGGAGCGAAGGTGAGGTTGAATTTTTCTGCTGCGTCGCGCACGCGGTCGAGGACGATGCCGGGTTGGACATGAACGGTTTTTTGGGCGGTGTTGATTTCGCCCATTTTGTTCATGTATTTCGAGAAGTCGAGGATGACGGCGAAGTTGGTGCCTTGTCCGGCGAGGGAGGTTCCGGCTCCGCGTGTGAGGATCGGCGCTTTGAATTCGCGGCAGAGAGTGAGGGTGGCGATGACGTCGTCTTCGTCGAGTGGAATGACGACGCCGATGGGGATGTGGCGGTAGTTGGAGGCGTCGGTGGCGTAGAGGGCGCGTGAGGTGGGATCGAAGCGGACTTCGCCGCGAATTTTGGCGCGGAGCTGAGAGGCGAGCTGATCAGCGCTGGGGAAGGTGTCGTGCGCGCGGGCGTGGGAGCTCGGGAGGACCACGAATTGGGAGGTTGCCATGTTGGCACTATACGGCCCGAGGGTTGATGAATTGAAGTATCAGGTGTTGGGAGTGTCAACGATGATGCGGGCCTGATGATAAGACTGGAGGCCAATGACAGCGGGTTATACTCGGGCCGATCCGGTTGTCCAATCATTTTATCTTTTGAGGTGTTGCGCTATGTGCCGTGTTGTTTCTCTTCGCATGCTGTTGGCGAGCTTGTTTGCGGCGGGTGTCTGCCTTTCACTTCTTGGTTGCGGCGCGGGCATTTCTTCGAATGGTCCGACGGCCGGCGGCCAGCTTCGCGGCATGGTCCATGGGGGTCAACAGCCGGTCTCCGGGGCGATAATTCAGCTTTATGCTGCGGGAACCAGCGGCTATGGATCGAGCGCGACGCCTTTAATACCTTCCACGGTGTTCACGGATGCTACTGGAAGTTTTTCGATCACGGGGGACTACACATGTCCTTCCTCGACGAGCCAGCTTTATCTCGTAGCGATGGGAGGGAATCCCGGGCTTGCGGCGGGAACGAACAATGCGGCGAGTGTCCTGATGGCTGCGTTGGGGCCGTGCAGTCTCCATGGAGGTCAGCTCACGCTGGATCCGAATTTGTTCATCTCGATTAATGAGGTGACGACGGTGGCGTCTGTGTTTTCGCTGGCGCCGTTTATGGGCGGCGATGCGACTCATCTAGGCACGAGCAGCACGAATATGGTGGGGCTGGCTAACTCGCTTGCGTTGGTGAACAACCTGGTGAATACGACGACCGGGCAGGCGCTGTCGGCGACTCCGGCGGGGAATGGAGTGGCCCCGCAGACGACACTGAACACGCTGGCGAATCTTCTGTCTGCGTGTGTGAACTCGACGGGAGTGGGGAGCCCGTGCAGTGCGTTGTTTGGGACGGCGACTCCCGTGGGAGGCAGCACGCCGACCGATACGGTGCAGGCAATCTATAACATCGCCCGCAATCCGGCGAATAATGTGAGTGCGCTGTATGACCTGACGACCGCCACGGCGCCATTTCAACCGACGCTGGGGACGGCGCCGAATGACTGGACGCTGGCGGTTACGTATTCGGGCGTCGGATTGGGGCCCACAGCGATGGCGATTGATGCCCTAGGGAATGTCTGGGTCACAGGCACGGTTACCGGGTCGGCGCCTTATAGCGTGTTTGAGGTAAACAGCAACGGGACGTTAGTGTCGGGCTCGAATGGATATACGGGAGGTGGGTTGAATCTTCCGAGCGGAATTGCAATCGATCCTGCAGGCAATGCCTGGGTGACCAGTACGGGCAATGTGGTGAAGTTCAGGAGTGATGGGACTATTCTTTCCGGGACCAGTGGATATACCGGAGGCGGACTGAGTAATCCGGGCTCGATCGAGGTCGATGGGCAGGGCAATGCCTGGATCGCCGATGGTGGAAGCAAAAGCGTTATCAAGCTGGATAACAACGGGGAGATTCTTTCGGGAGCATCTGGGTTCTTGCCAGGAAATGGATCGCTTCCAGTGGGGCTGGGTATCGACCAGAGTGGGGATGTGTGGGTAGGAGATGGCGCGTCGGCGCTGACGGAGTTCAATAACAGCGGAACGGTGATCTCGGGAGGCGGCTATCCGGTTACGAACTTCGGCCCAATGAGTGTGCAGTTCGATGCGAGCGGCAATGCGTGGACAAATACGAACGATTGCTGCGTGTCATCCCCGGGTGGCCTTGGTCTAAACAATATTGCGAAGTTAAGCTCGGCTGGCGCTCAGATTTCGCCAGCCGGCGGATATCCCAACTGCATATCACCCGGCATTGTTAGTGGTTTGGCCACGTACTGCATCTGGTGGAACCCCAACCCCTTTGCGCTGGACGGAGCGGGGAACGTGTGGAGCGTGGAGGCGTGGCAGACGAAAGTGAATGGCCGCGTTCCTAACCCGATGTTTTCCTTTGCCGTTTCGGAGATATCGAATACGGGAACGTTGTTATCGGGAGCGACTGGATATGGGTATACCGGACTTCTCGGGTCTAATAACTTCGGCATCTCGGCACAAGCAGTTGCAGTCGACGGCGGGGGGGATGTGTGGCTGCTTTGGGGTGGGAACTTGAAGGAGTTCGTTGGCGTGGCGACGCCGGTAGTGACTCCGTTTTCGCTTGGAGTGAAGAATGGGACGCTGGGGCAGCGTCCGTGAGGCAGGCGCCAGAGAAGTGGTCGATGCTTTGGCCACGGCAATTCGCTTGTAGTTTTCGAGTGGCATAGAAATAGAAACGGCCGTGTCAGAGTAAAAGATACTCTGACACGGCCGTTGGTTAGTTGACGTTGAGGGTGAAGGCTTCGACGTGGCTGGTGGCGCCGCTGGTTGCGGTGACGTTGTAGGCGTAAGCTCCGGCCGGGGTTCCTCCCGGATTGGTGGTGTTAGAGCTGCCGCCACAGCCGACAACCGGGATGCAGAAGGCGAGCAAGAGAGTGAAGAGTCCAGCGGCGCGCATACTGATTCCCAGACGACGGGCACGCGCGGCGAACAACATCAGGAGACCGGCGAGCGCGAGGGTGGAGCTTGCGATCCAGCGAGAGCGATTGTTAGACGCGAGGCTCAGGCCGCTGGTTTTTGTGCGTGAGGTCGTTGTGAAGGTCACGCTTGCCGAGACTGCAGCTGTGCTGAGCGTGACCGGGGCAGAGGTGGTGCAGGTGACTCCGGCGGGCGCTGTACCGGAGGCGATGGCGCAGGAGAGCGTCACCGTTCCGGTAAAGGTAGCGTTCGGGGTGAGGACGATGGGAGTGGAGGAGGTTCCTCCGGCGGTCACGGAGACCGACGTGGAAGTTTTGCTGTTGGCGTCGGTGAGCGTGAAGTCGGGGGTTAGTGCGCCTGTTCCGCTGAGGGCTGATGTCATCGCAGTGGATGAGGCGCTGGTGACGACTGACAGCGTACTCGTAGCTGCACCGTTGGCAGTTGGAGTGAAGACAACGTTGATGGAGCAGGTGGCACCGGTTGCGAGTGAGGTGCCGCAGTTGTTGCTGGCTGCGAATGCTCCGGTGGCGGCGATGCTGGTGATGGTGAGAGGAAGCTCACCGGTATTGGTGAGGGTGGCGACCTGTCCGCTGGAGGCGACACCGACGGTGGTCGATGGGAAGGTCAGTGTAGCGGGGGTGAGGGTCGCGGAGGGCACTGGTGCCGGGATGGCGAAGTAGCCGACGGCGGCGTCGTGGTCCGAGGTGCGTGCGGGAGTGGTTGCGTCGTTGTAGTCGACGAGGGGGAAGTCGGCGTCGAGGTGTGCGTAGACCATGTGAGCGCCGGCAGCGGCGAGGTCCTGGGTGACGACGAGGTGGTCGAGGATCTGCGAACTGCCGTATTCGTTGTACGACGAGCGCTGATTGGCCGGAAGCAGGAGAGCGAGATCGGTGAGGCCGGGAGTTACGAGGCCGGCGGCACCGGGTTGAACCACCTGCGTGGCAGGAAGGAGGTTGGTGTTGGTGTAGGTGGCGAGAGTATCGGTATATCCGTCAGAGAACTCGAAGGCGTTGAAGTCTCCGCCGGAGATGACGTGCTGGCCCGCAGCCTGGAGAGTCTGGATGTATTTGGCGATATCCTCGGCTTGAAGCTCTTTCTTCTGTCGCGTGGAGGTGGAGGTGGTGCTGTTGACTCCGGTGAGGGCCTTCATGTGATTGACGATGACGGTGACGGGATAGTCCTTGGCGCCGGCGCGCTTGATGCCGGCGTTGAGGACGAGCCAAGGGCGGTCGTTCAGAGCGATGGGATTTGAGGCTCCGGTTGGCGTGAAGGTTTCGCCCTGACCGTACTGGGTGAAGCCAAGCTTGTCGACGGTCGAGTTCTTGACGAGGAAGCCGACGGAGATGCCGGTGCCGTCCTGCGAGTAGTAAGTTGAGTTGTCGGTGCTGTAGGCGGTGTAAGCGACATTGCAGGTGGTGTTGATTTGAGCCGCGATGTCATTGGCGACGCTCTGGTTTTCGACCTCTTCGAGGGTAACGATGTCGGGAGCGTTAAGGACGTTGCAGATGGCGAGGGAAACCTTCTGGAGGCGGCTGGTGTAGGCTGCCTGGGTGATGTCGACGGCCTCGGATGTGAAGGTCTGTCCGGTGGAGACAATGGCGGTGCTGGAGGTGCCGTTGTATCCGTTGACGCCGGCGGGGACGTAGTAGAGATCGTCGGCGGAGCTGGTGTTGTAGAAGCGCTCGATGTTGTAGGAGGCCACGGTGAATTGATTGGCAGCGGCGGCCGGAACGGGCTGGACGGTGATGCCGGGAGTGATGTTTGCGGTGTTGTAGGCGGGGTCGATGAGGAGACGAGCGGGAACGTAGTTGTCGTCGTAGCTGTCGGTGAAGTCGAGCACGCCGGTGACGTTGGGAAGGGTGGCTCCGGTGGAGACATTGATGGGAGTATTGCCGACGAGGAAACCGGAGTCGACGAAGATGCGCTCGGGGTTGTCATCGAACTTGGCGACGCCGGAGGGAGCGCCGGGGATAGCGGTGTCGCGGATGTCGATGCCGGGTTCGCGGAAGGGCTGCGGGGTTCCGGTGATGACGGCGTAGAACTCTCCGTTGGAGGTCTGGGTTTCGGTGGCCTCGTTGAGAGAGCCGTCGGTGCCGGAGGTGGCGGTGAGTGAGGTGAAGGAGACGCGCATTCCTTCGTAGGGGGTGAGCTGGTAGATTCCGCCGGCGGGGCTCAGATTCGTCGAGGTGAGCGGGATCGGCGCTGGGAGGGGTTGTCCTGTGCTGAGTTGAACGATGTTGAGAGGAGCTTCGAGCTCGGTTCCTGGGATGTGGCTTGCGGTGTTGAGCGCCGGGAAGGTTGCGACTGTGCCGGTGACCTGCATGAGGTTGCCGATGGCTACGGTATTGGGAACTTTGCCGGTGCCCGTGTAGACGAAGATGCCTTCGGGGGTGAGTGGGTTGGCGTCGGCTGCACCATCGGGAGTCTGAATGATGAAGCCGGTGCTGGCGATGGCGGTAACGATGCCGGAGGTCTGAACGGCCTGGCCGACGTAGGGCGAGACAACTTGGGCAGTGGTGGACTTGGCGCCTTGGATAACGTCGATGGCGAGGACTGGCGCGGGCTGGGTAACAGCGAGCACGATGGTCGCCGATGCACTATGGCCTTGCAGGTCGGTGACCGTGATCGGCAGAGAGATGTTTCCGGCGGACGTGGTGGTGACGGTAGCGGTGTAGCTGAAGGTGCTGTTGCCGTTGTCGGTGAAGGCCTGAGTCTGGCTGCCGCCGATGAGCCTGAGGTCGCCGGTGACTGCGATGTTTGTGCTTGCGGGCGAGGTGGCAGGCGTGACGGTGACCGTTAGTGTGGAGGTTTGGCCGGCGATGATTGATGCGGGATTAGCGGCGCCAGTGGCCGAGAGAGCGCCGGTTGAGGCGCCGAAGGAGGAATTGCGGGGATTGGGCGCGGCAGTGGAGAAGTCGGTGGAGTTATTGTTGGTGTCGGTCGACGGATTGGCGCGTACGTCGGCGAGGGTGTTGCTGGGCGCGGGAGCCACAGCGCCTTCAAAGCAATTGGCGGTGCCGAAGCCGATGAAGTCGACTATGTTCGCGTTGGGAAGCGGGCATGCTCCCGTGAGAGCGGTAGTGCTGTTGACGAGAGCGACTTTGCCGGTGGTGGCGGAGAGATTGAATGTCTGGGAGGTGGGAATGGTGGCGTCGGGTGTGGGCAGCGCAGCATCGGTGCCGGAGCCCGCGGCGGCCTGAATGAGATAGAAGTGTCCCGGAGCGATGGAACCGGCGGGAAGGGGGAAGGTGTTCCAGCTGGTGCCTGTCGAGCTGGCGTACTGGACGGAGAGGCCCGAGGTGGAGATGGCTGCCGTGGTGGGATTGTAGAGCTCGATGAAGTCGTTGGTGTACTGGGCACCGGAGTTGCCGCCGCCGCCGTAGATCTGCGAGATGACGAGGCCGGTCTGACTGAATGCGGAGAGAGTTCCGAAGAGAAGAAACAAGGCGGAGAGGAAAGAGAAGCGGAAGGAATTTTTCAAGATAGCCTCGGATAAAGGAATTGACCTGACTGGTTATTTGCGATCGATGGTGGTTACAAAAGGATATTGAAACGCCGGGGCTTGCGTTGGCGGTGGAACCGATTAGAAATTGGGAAGTCCTATTTTTAGCACGACCTGGGGAGGATGATCTTGTCGGCTCAAATTAATTTTCTTCAGGGCGTGAAGCAGCAGCCCTTGCCGGTAAACCTCGGGATGCTGAGATTTACGGCGGCTAAGGAGGGAATCTATTGATTCGCTGGAGCTGGTTGGCGGAGGTTGGCGGGGACGAAGTTGCTGCTTAGGCTCGCGGGTGCTCCGGCGAGGTAGTAGGTGGGGATTTTGGGGAATTGTTCTTCGACCAGCTGGAGGGTGCGGAAGTCGAAGCTTTGAACTTCGGCGCGGAACTCCATGTGATTGCGGGTGATGGCTCCGCAGAGGGTGGTGACGAAGGTTTGCGGGTCGAAGGTGTGGTTGGTGGTTGGTTCGTGGTGTTCGGGGAGCGCGGGTGGCGGGCCGGAGGGATCGTTGGGGAATGGGGTGATTTTCGTTTCGAGGTTGAAGCGAACGGTGCGGGCGTTGGCAGCGCGGGCTGCGGCGTCGGGGTGGGATTTGCCGGGGCCGTTGGTGTAAAAGTCGGCGTAGAAGGCTACGAAGTGGAAGAGTTGCTCGGCGTGTGTGGGGACGTAGGGGCTGATGAGGTGCTCTTTTTTGGCGAAGGCTACAGCTACGGGTGATAGGGTGAGGTCGTTTTGCTGCTCATCGAAACGGGCGTTGCCGTATTCGGGGCCGTGGTGGAGCTTGTCGCAGATGAAGGTGGATTGGGCTTCGGCGAGGGAGAGCTCGCGGATGTAGACGCGTTGGTCGCGGGTGTAGGGTTCGCCGTCGACGCGGCGGCAGGACTCGGGGTTGAGGAACTGATCGTGCCAGATGAGAGAGACGTGGTCGGTGGTGACTCCGGTGTCGGTTTCCAGTTCGCGGACGAGGTGGTCGAGGCCGTTCTCAAACGACGGCAACGTGTTTTCCGGTCTTAGACCGCGGCCTCCGCGATGGGCGGAGGAGATGAAGGAGGCGAAGTAGGCTGCTTCGGTGGGGTGGGCGGCCTTTTCTTCGGCGAGGACCTGCTGGAGGCGGTCAGGGTAATCGGAGATGAGGCCGTCGACACGGAGATTGATGAGGGCACGAATCTTTTCGGGGTCGTTGGTGGTCCAGGGGAAGACGCGGAAGCCGGCCTGGTGGAGCTCGACTACGTTGACGGGGGCGTTGGGGCCGAGGACGGTGGCGTCGACGGGCGAGAGCGTGGGAGTGGGGGCGCCGTGGGCTTGGGCGTGGGTGTTGGCTGCGGTGAGGAGGCCGAGGTAGGGGTCATAATTGTTCATTGCGGGCATGATGAAGGGCAGGGTCGCGGCGAGGGCGACGGCTCGAATGGAGATTAGCATGTGGGGATGGTAGTGAGTTGTTGTTGCCTGGATGTGAACAGCGTGGTTGTACACGGATTTGGGTTGTCTGAAGGAGGCCTAGTCACTCATGAAGATACGCCCTCGATGTTTCGCTTTGATAATGACGCTTCTGCTTGTTTCGAGGCTGCATGGGCAGGAGACGTGCGACGAGGAGGTGAAGCTTTTGCTTTCGCCCGCGCAGGTGAGCGTCGCGATCCCCGCGCTTCAGGCGCACGGGAAGACAAGTGGCCGTGTCTATTTTTATGACACGCCTGCGCTCGATCTGTTGTCGAATGGCGTGGTGCTTCGTCTGAGGGAGCATGCGGAGATCGATCTTACGGCAAAGCTGCGGCCACCCGCCGGTGAGACGCACGTCGATCCGAGCGGTGGTCGCGAACGCTATAAGTGTGAGGTGGATTTGAATAATGGCGTCGAGGTGATGTCGTTTTCGGTGCAGAAGGACTATGTGGATGCCAAGGTGCCGGAGACGGGTACGGAGGTCTTTCAATTGTTGAGCGCGGGACAGAAGAAGCTGCTCGAGGATTCGAAGGTTACGATTGACTGGAGCCGTGTGCGACGAGTCGCGGATATCCGATCGACGAGTTGGAAGACGGACAAGAAGCCGGACCTGGGCAGGTTGAGTATCGAGCTGTGGGAGTGGCCGGGGGGAAGCGTTCTTGAAGTTTCGACGAAGGTGGCGCTGACTGCTGGGCAGTCAACTTATTCCGGACTGAAGCTGCTTGCGAAGAAGCAGGGATTGACGCTGAGTCGTGATCAACGGTCCAAGACAGCAATTGCGCTAAGATCAATTGTCGCAGCGCATTGAACGCCGGGATACCATTGTTGCCATGCTGAGAACGCTGCGCCTTTTCACATTGCTGTTGTTGGCGATAGGTCTTCCCCGCCTCGCCTTGTCCCAAACCGTTCCTTCGAAGGTGATTTTCGACACGGATATCGGGGACGACATCGATGACGCTTATGCGCTTGGACTGCTGCTGCGAAGTCCTGAGGTGAAGGTGCTCGGTGTGACCACTGCGTTTCAGGACACCCATTTGCGTGCCCGGCTAACCGCGCGATTTCTTGAATCGGCGGGCCGCAAGGATGTTCCGGTATACGAAGGGCCGAAGACGACTGGAAAGTCCCATTTCACTCAAACAAAGTGGGCGGAAGGTTTGCCCGATCGCACCTTTCCCGATGCGATCGAGTTCGTGCTGGAGGCGATTCGCAGTAACCCGGGACAGATCACGTTAGTGGCGGTCGCGCCCCTGACGAATGTGGGTGCGTTGATTGCGAAAGATCCGAACACGTTTCGCAAATTGAAGCGCGTGGTGCTGATGGGTGGATCCATCGCCCACGGATACGGTAACAAACCGGAACCCGAGCCGGAATGGAACATCATCAACGACGTCGCGGCTGCGAAGGCCTTGTTTGGTTCGGGAGTACCGCTGTATGTGATGCCACTGGATTCGACGCAGATTCCACTCGGCGTCGCGCGGCAGGCCCAGTTATTTGAAAAGAAGACTGGAATGACGAACGCGCTCGAGGAGTTGACTGCGGAATGGAGCGTCGCGACACATCAAAAGTCTCCGCTACTGTTCGATGCTGTGGCAGTGGCGTATTCGGTGAAGCCGGAGATTTGTCCAACTACTGCGATGCGAATCGAGGTCGATGACAAGGGATTTACCCGCCGGGTTGATGGTGCGGCGAACGCGAATGTTTGTCTCGATTCGAAGACAGATGATTTTTTCGCGCTCTTTATGCCGCGGGTGTTTTAGGAGTGAGTTCTGATTGCTAGTGGATGCCGAGTTTGCGCATGTAGTCGGCGTCGACCTTCAGGGATTGCATGGGGGGCATGTTGAAGCCTTCCTGTTCGACGAAACAGTGCTTGATGTTTCCGGATTTGGCGGCCTGGGCGAGGATGGGGGCGTAGTCGATGTGGCCGGTGCCTAGTTCGGCCGGGACGGGTGGAGTCGTGTCGGGCTTGAAGTCCTTGACGTGAAGCATGGAGATCCGGGTAGGGTAGTTTTTGAGGTAGTCGATGGGGTTGCCGCCACCGACGGTGACCCAGCCGCAGTCCAGCTCGAATGTGACTTTTGCGGGATCGGTGAGGCGGAGAAGCTCGTTGTACGGGATGACGCCGTCGATCTCGTGGAATTCCATGGTGTGATTGTGATAGCCGAAGCGCATGCCGGCGGCGGCGACTTTTTCCGCAATCTGGTTGAACTGATCGGCGTTCCAGCGCCAGTCGTCGAGGGTGTAGGCGTGGTTGCGGTCCGGGTTTTTCGGGGTGGATGGGTCTTTGAAGCCGGGACTGGCGCAGATGAGGAAGGTAACTCCGACTGCTTTGTCGAAGGCGATGATCTCGTCCAGTTTTTTATGAAGATCGTCGGAGGGGTGGTGGGCGCTGACGAGATAAAGGTTCGCGGCGGTCATGGCCTGGTTGACTTCGGCCGCTGTGTGGTTGAAGTAGCCGGCGGATTCGACTTCGCGATAGCCGAGTGCTCCGATTTGTTTCAGGGTGCCGTCGAAGTCTTTCGGCAGTTGTTGGCGGACGGAGTAGAGCTGGAGGCCCAGCGGGACGTGGAGGGTTTGGGTTTTGGCTGAGAGGCTGCGGGTTTGGGATAGGGTTCCGAGGAGGACGGCGGAGCTGGTTTTGAGAAAGTCTCTTCGTGTGGGATTCAAGGGAGCCTCTTTGCGTTGGGAGATGCCTTGACTTGTCAGCTAGAAACGATAGGCGTCCTCGAGAGGTTTGTCGAATTTAGATTTGGCGGAGGAGGGCCGAGAGGTTTCCGTGGTGGGCGGCTAGTCTGGCTTCGGCGGTGAGGCGATCCAGATTGAGCTTTTGCATGACGATGGCGGTTTTTACGCTGTTGTTGGATTTTTCCAGGAGTTCGGCGGCGATCGGTTCGTTGACTCCGGTGGCGGCGATGATGATGCGTCGGGCTCTGTCGATGAGTTTGGCGTTGGTGGGCGCGAGGTTGACCATCAGGTTGCCGTAGACGGCTCCGGTTTTGATCATGACTCCGGTGGAGATCATGTTGAGGACGAGTTTGGTGGCGGTGCCGGCCTTCATGCGGGTGCTGCCTGTGAGGACTTCGGGGCCGGTGATGGGGGCGATGGTGATGTCGGCGATGGCGGAAATCGGGGAGTTGGAGACGCAGGTGAGGGCGATGGTGACAGCGCCGAGAGGATTGGCGTGTTCGAGTGCGCCCAGGACGTAAGGGGTGCGACCGCTGGCGGCTATGCCCACCAGCGCGTCCTGGCCGGTGAAGCCCGCGGCAGCGAGGTCGGCTGCGCCCTGTTCCGCGGAGTCTTCGGATTGTTCGCTGGACTTGCGGAGGGCGGAGTCTCCGCCGGCGATGATGCCTTGTACGAGTGTCGAGCGGACAGAGAAGGTTGGGGGGATCTCACTGGCGTCGAGAACACCGAGGCGGCCGCTGGTGCCTGCCCCGATGTAGAAGAGGCGGCCTCCGTCTTCGAGGCGGCGGGCGATCTCGTCGACGGCTTTGGCGATGTGAGGGAGTTCGGCGGCGACTGCCTGCGCAACCTTAGCGTCCTCTTCGTTGATGACGCGGAGCATCTCCAGCGTTGGGAGTTGGTCGATGTGCTCCGTGGCGGGATTGCGGGATTCGGTTGGGAGTTGGGCTAGGTTCATTTGGTTCCATGATAAAGAGAGTTGCTGGTTGTTGGTTGTTCGTTGTTGGTTGCCGGCGCAGCGGTGGATAACAACGAGCAACCAACAACGAGCAACGAAAACCAATACCAGCCTACGGCAGGATGACGCAGGGACCGTTGGCGGTCTCGTTTTTTACGGCTTGCAGAGCTTCGTTGGCTTGGTCGAGGGGGAAGGTTTGGACTTCGGGTTTGATGCCGATTTCCGCGGCCAGTTCGAGGTAGTCGCGGGCATCGTCGCGGGTCATGTTGGCTACGCTGCGAATCTGGCGCTCGCCCCATAGGAGGGTGTCGTAGTCGAATGCGGGCATCTGATCGAGGTGGATGGCGTTGATGGCGACGACGCCTCCTTTGCGGAGGCTGCTTAGGGCGGCCACGACTACGGCTCCGCTGGGGGCGAAGGTGATGGCTCGGTCGAGGGCGACGGGTGGCTTGTCGTTTTCGCTGCCCACCCAGGTGGCTCCGGCGGCGGCGGCTTGCTGGCGGTGGGTTTCACCGCGGGTGGAGACGTAGATTTCGCATTTCCAGCGACGGAGAACCTGGATGACCTGACCGGCGGAGGCTCCGAAGCCGAAGAGGCCTACGCGCTCGCCAGCCTGCGCGCCGACAACACGGAGGCTGCGGAAGCCGATGATTCCGGCGCAGAGGAGCGGGGCGGCGTGGATGGTGTCGAGCGTGCGCGGGAGCGGATAGATGAAGTCGGAGCGGACGAGGGCGTATTGGGCGTAGCCTCCGTTGGTGGAGTAGCCGGTGAAGGTGGGGTGGTCGCAGAGATTTTCTTCTTCACGCTGGCAGAAAGGGCAGATGCCGTCCGTGCCGCCGATCCAGGAGACGCCTACGCGGGTGCCTTTGTTGGGGTTTTCGACGACTTCGCCTACGATCTGATGGCCGAGGATGAGGGGTTTCTGGATGAGAGGGAGATCGCCTTCGTAGATGTGCAGGTCGGTGCGGCAGACTCCGCAGGCGAGGACGCGGAGGAGAGTATGGCCGGGGGTGGCGGTGGGGCAAGGGACGTCTTCGATGCGGAGTGGTTGGTTGGCGGCGTGGAGGATGGCTGCTTTCACGGGGACTCCTCTGGGTGGGTCTGGTGGTTGGATGACTTTTTCACGGGGAATGGATTGTTCAAAGCAACGTGAATTGCCAGTGAGGAGGCCCAGCATCTAGGCTAGGCAGGTGCCGACTATGACGCTCCAGACCGAAGTTTCCGAGATTCTTGCCAAGCTTGGCGTGCGCTCGCAACTCGAAGGACCGCTTCGCGTGCGGAGTCCGATCACGGGCGAGATTATTGCTCAGCTGCCGACGACTTCGAACGCAAAAGAGGTTATTGCGCGGGCGCACAAGGCTTTTCTGGAGTGGCGCAACGTGCCGGCTCCTAAGCGTGGTGAGTTGGTTCGCCTGTTGGGCGAGGAGTTGCGGGCGAATCTTGAGCCGCTGGGGCGGCTGGTGACGATTGAGGCGGGGAAGATTGTCTCAGAGGGGCTGGGCGAGGTGCAGGAGATGATCGACATCTGCACGTTTGCGGCGGGGCTGTCGCGGCAGCTTGCCGGACTGACGGTGCCTTCGGAGCGCGCGAAGCATCGCATGATGGAGACGTGGCACCCGCTTGGGGTTGTGGGCGTGATTTCGGCGTTTAATTTTCCGGTTGCGGTTTGGAGTTGGAATGCTGCGCTGGCGCTGGTGTGCGGGAACTCGGTGGTATGGAAGCCGAGTGAGAAGACTCCGCTGACGGCGCTGGCTACGCAGGCGATCTTTGAGAGTGCGGCGAAGAAGTTTGCGGCGAAGTTTGGAGCGATTCCTGAAGGCCTCTGCGGATTGCTGATAGGCGATGCTGCTTGGGGTCAGCAACTGGTCGATTCGCCTTTGGTTCCGCTGGTTTCGGCGACCGGCTCGACTGCGATGGGCCGTGCTGTGGCTCCCAAGCTGGCGGCCCGGTTTGCACGCGCGATTCTTGAGCTTGGAGGCAACAATGCCGCTATCGTGGCGCCTACGGCTGACCTGGATTTAACGATTCGTGCGGTTGCGTTCTCGGCGATGGGAACGGCGGGGCAAAGGTGCACGACGCTGCGGCGGCTGATTGTGCATGAGGAGATTTACGACAGACTGATTCCGCAGTTGAAGAAGGTTTATGCGTCGGTGAATATTGGCGACCCGCGCGAGTCCGAGACGCTTGTGGGACCGCTGATTGATGAGCGGGCTTACACGGCAATGCAAAAGGCTTTGGAGGATGCCCGCTCCGCTGGAGCCACGATTACCGGAGGGCATAGGGCTGGGATCGAGAACCCGGAGGCTTTTTATGTTCGGCCTGCGCTGGTGGAGATTCCTACCCAGACCGACACGGTGAAGCACGAGACATTCGCGCCGATTCTTTATGTTCTGAAATACCGCACCATGGATGAAGCGCTGAGGCTCCACAACGATGTGCCGCAGGGTCTGTCGTCGAGCATCTTCACAATGAATCTGCGCGAGGCAGAGCAGTTTCTCTCGGCTACGGGCTCGGACTGCGGCATCGCCAATGTGAACATTGGGACATCAGGCGCCGAGATTGGGGGAGCCTTTGGCGGGGAGAAAGAGACTGGGGGCGGTCGTGAGTCCGGCTCCGACGCGTGGAAGCAATACATGCGCCGTGCGACAAACACGATCAACTATGGGGCAGAGCTACCGCTCGCCCAGGGCGTGACCTTCGATATCAGCTGAGGTGGTGAAGGGTGTGCGGGCTATTCGCCGGCACCCTTGCGTCCTGCGAGGCGCCCATCCATATCTGCGAGCACGTAGGTGACAACAGATAGCATTGCGGCGTTCTTCCGGAACTCCACCGGGTCGACCTTATCTACTGTGTCGGTCTCGGTATGGTGCCAGTCGAAGTAGTGCGCTTCGGTGGTGCGGGGACTTAGCGAGGGAACCCCGTCTGCGCTCAAGGGGGCGATATCTGACCCGCCTCCTCCGGCTGAGACCGTGTCGGTTCCAATTGGTCCGAGCATCGAGACGATGTCCTGCAGTGCTGCCACGGACTGCTGCAAATCGGGCGCCATGGTGGTTAGATCGGGGGCAGTTGCCGGAGGTGCAGCTGCAGCGCCGGGAGTGCGCGGGCGACGCGGGCCACCCATCGCGCCATATCCGATTCCCAGCGGCTTCTCGGCGCCTCCGTCCATCTCGATTGCAGCTACCTGGTCGTCAATCTTGGTGGCGATTTTCTCGCGATAGGCTCTGCCGCCTGCTCCGCCATTTTCTTCATTCACCCAGAAGACGAGACGGATGGTGCGCTTCGGTTTGAGGCCCAGCTTGTGGATGAGGGCGACTGCTTCGTAGGCTGCCATGATTCCGGAGCCGTCGTCCTGCGCGCCCTGGCCGACGTCCCATGAGTCGATGTGGCCGCCGATGGAGATAACCTGCTCGGGATGTTCGCTGCCGACAATCTCGCCCATCACGTTGCCGGCCTGAACGTCAGCCTCCATGTGGGCGTCCATCTGGAGGTGGACCGTTACGGGACCCTCCTTCGCGAGGCGCTCGATCATCAGGGCATCTTCAACACTGATTGCTGCGGCGGGAATCTTTGGCTGTTTGGGGTCGTAGACGAGGGTTCCGGTGTGCGGGATCTGCATCGCCAGGCCTGTGGCCGACCGGACGAGCATTGCCGCAGCGCCTTTGGCGGCAACCCGCGAGGCGCCGTAGGTTCTGTACTGCGTGTTCACTCCGTAGCCGTGCCAGCCGGGATTGAAGACTACGATTTTGCCTTTTATCTGGTCCGCGGGTGTCGCTTCGAGCGCATCGAAGCTGGACAGAAACACAACCGACGCGGTGATTCCATCCTTTGGTGTGCCGACGCTCATGCCCAGGCCGAGCATGTGGAGCGGCCTCGTGATTTGCCCTGCGGCTCCGGGGTAGATCATCGCGCCCGACTCGCTACCGCGTACCCAGCGCGGCACCATGACGGGCTGGACCGTTACGTTTTGCAAGCCTGCTTTGCGCATGAGGTCGGCGCCCCACTGAATTGCTGTGTTCAACTGCGGAGTTCCGCTGAGGCGCTTGCCTATGTGATCGCAGAGATAGGTCAGGGCCGCGTAGCCATCCTCATCCGTCTCGGCCGCCTTCAGAATCTTTGCCGCGTCTGCAGAGTATTTTGCGGAAAGAGGTCCTGCAACTCCCGGCAATGAAGGTGTAGGCCGAGCATCAGGAGCCCCCATCTGCGCCAACCCCTGCTGCCCCACACACAACACAGCCCCCATCCATACGACGGCAAGACCCTTCATGAAAATTCTCCTTTTTCTTGAACCATAGAGCGTCGCCTCGTGAAACACAAGCATTTGCCATCCTTACTCCGAACCCCGGGCACCATTCCCTCGGATGGAGGGTCTCGCGTAGCATCTGACTAACGAGAGCGATGACTCCATCCACGTCCACCCTCCGCCGCCTTTTTACCGTGTCCCTGCTGTGCGCCGTTCTCTCGCCGGCCTGCGCACAAACCCTTGCGCGTCCCGGATGGGAGGGTTCGGGCATCAACACGGATGCCTGGTGGAAGTACCCTGTCATCTATGAAGTCAATCCCGCCAACTTCGACCCGACGAGCGGCAGCGGGCTGCACGGCGTAGCGCAGCACCTGGACTACATCCAGTCCCTTGGCGTCGACGCGCTTCTGCTTACCCATATTCCGCTGGATTCCAGTCAACCGCCGGTGATCGCGCCTGCGTATGGCACGCTCGACGATCTTGACGATCTGATCCACGAGGCCAGCCGCCGCAACGTCCGCGTCCTGCTCGATCTCAACCCGAATGTCCCAGCCGCCACTCTTGCCAACGAAGCGCGGTTCTGGCTCAACCGCGGCATCGCAGGCTTCCACGTCGTCGGCACAACACCGGAGGCCCACGCCCAGGCGGGCGCGCTCCGCAAAATTGCTTCGACGTATCTCGGTCAGCGCATTCTTATAGGAGATGTGGACCCAACGCTCTCCACTTCGCCACAACAACGGACTTACAAGGCGCCCGATCCGCAGGCGCCGCAGCTGCTCCTCGACGCGAGCCTTGGCGCCGTGACTCCACTCACTCCTCCACCCATCCGGACGGCGATTGAATCCACTGAGAGTATTCAGCTCTCCGGTCACAGCATCGCGCTGCTTGCCACGGACGGACCATCCTTTCCGCGAAGCATCACTCGATACGGCGATGGACAGCATAATCGTGAGATCGCTAAGGTGCTTGCGACTGTGCTGTTCACTACGCGCGCGCAAGCTCTCCTGTACTACGGCCAGGAGCTAGGTGTGCCGGCTGCGCCAGCTGACTCGGCGCCGAGCGCGCCAGTCATCGCCTGGGAAGCGCCACCGCCTCCGCCGAAAAACCAGCCAGCACCCCCACCCCCGCCCTACGATCCGAACGCTCCACCAAACGCCGCGCTTGAAGAGGCCGATCCCAATTCGCTTCTCAACTGGTACCGCAAGCTCATCGACCTTCACCACAGCAACGCCATAATCAACTCGGGCGAGTACATGACCATCAACCGCGACGATCAGAATGTACTGATTACTATTCGCAAACCGAAGGTTGTTTCGCCGACCAACCCTGTTCTTGTGATTCTCTGCAATCTCTCCGGACAGCCGCAGCACCTCTCCATCAAGACCGACATCATCAAGCTTCACCTGCGCGGCAGCTTCCTCCGTACCGTAATTCGCTCTGACATCGGCATGGGCACGATGCATCTTGAGTCCATGACGCTGCCCCCCTACGCGTCCTATATCGGCGAGCTTCGCTTCTAACGCTGCCGACTACCCGAAGACGTTTGTGTCGAGAAATTCGTTTCGGAATCTGCCTTTGGGATCGTACTTTGACACGAGTGCACGGTAATCGTTGAGCCGCGCATACTGGCTCTGCACTGCCGTGGGCTTTAGCGTAAACAGCTTTGCCCAGTGCGGGCGCGGTCCGAACGGCGCAAGTTTTTCTTCAATCTGCGGAAGAAGTTTCTTCACCTCCGGCCACTCCGGCTTCCATGTGAAGTGGATCGCCATGGAATCTCGCTGATAGGCAGGGCTCATCCACAAGTGGTCGGCAGCAATTGTGCGAAACTCCGTGATGAAAAGGTGCGGCGTGATCTGGTCGCGCAGCTCCTCGACCGCAGAGATTGCTTCAAAGCCGCGCGCCCGCGGGACGAAGTACTCGGTCTGCAGTTCGGCTCCGCTGCTTGGCGTGAAGTTCATTTTAAAGTGCGGCAGCCGTTCATACCAGGGGCCGGGGACGCCCATTTGTTCTGTGCAATTCTCCGCCGAGTGGTCTGCGATCGGATGCATCTTTCGCGTCGCGGGCTTCGCTCCGTAGAAATCGCTGGTCACGCTGGCGCTAATACCCGGAGCTGCCTTCTGTTTGATCCAGACCTGCGTCGCGCGGTGTTTCTGCCAGTCTGTAAAGAGGCTGACGCTGTACCCGCTTGCGAAGATCTCCTCCAGATGATGCTCCAGCTGCGAAAACGAGAGGTCTTCGTATACGACCTGCGTCATTTGAAATGCCGGCTCTACTTCGAGTGTGATTTTTGTGATCACGCCGAAGGCTCCGAGACCAATGACTACACCTGCAAAGTTATCTGCGAGTTTGTCTTTCGAGAGCGTCACGGTTTCACCACTTGCCGTCACCATCTCCATTGCGCGAACAGCGGTCGAGAGGTTCCCATTTCTGTTTCCTGAACCATGTGTTCCGGTCGCGCACGCTCCTACAACCGAAATATGGGGCAGCGACGCCATGTTATGTACTGCGAATCCGCGGCTGTCCAGATACGGCGCCAGTTGGCCATACGTCACGCCCGCACCTACTGTCACCGTGCGACTCTTTGTGTCGAGTTCCATCTGGTCGAAGTGCTTCAGCGAGATCTGCTCATCGCGGCTATCTGCAATGGAATTGAACGAGTGGCGCGCGCCCAACGCTTTTGCATGCGAGTGTGCCAGAATATCTTTTCGCACTTCGTCTGGATTCGCTGGGACATCCAGATGCTCCGCACGGTAGGTGTAGTTGCCGGCCCAGTTCGTTCGTTGTTCCACGTTATTTGCTCCTGTCTGCCCGGGTGCGACCTTCGAGAGCAGCGTTTCCGCGACGACTGCGCCCGACAGTTTAAGGAATTCGCGTTTGTCCATTCGAGTATCCCCGCTCCCTGTCTGCGCTGGTTGAGACTTTCACCAGGCGCGATCTCCAACAGCAAAGAAGTTAAGCAGACTCACGCCCGTTCGGCAAATCGCTCCTGTCTTCGCCGAGCCTTGAGTGCCGTTTCGTATCCCGCATAGACGCGGTCAAACACTGCATCCCAACTGTACCCCAGCGCATGCTCCCGCGCCTTCTGCCGCATCGTTTCCAGGCGTTCCGGGGCCTGGATCAATTGTGCTACCGCGCCTGCAAATTGTTCATCTGCTGTTACAAATCCTGTTTCACCATCCCGGACGATGAACTTCGGGCCACCATCTGGCGTTACCACGGCCGGAACTCCACTGGCGAGCGCTTCCAGCACTACGTTCCCGAACGTATCGGTATGGGAAGGGAAGACCAGCACATCCATGTTCGCGTAAGCCTCGGTGAGCGCAGCGCCTCGAAGCACCCCTGCAAACTCAGCGTTCTTTAGATTGCGGCGGAGGAAATCTTCCTCGCTTCCATGTCCCACGATCAGGAACCGCACCTTATCTCCCAGTCCCCTCGTCTGCAGCTCACGCTCAACCTGCGTTAAGAGCGTGACATTCTTCTCTACCGAAAGGCGCCCAACGTATCCCAGCACGACGGTTTTATCGCCGGGTACCCGCGTTCTGTGCCTCGGATCGAACAACTCGGTATCCACGCCGCGCTGCATCAGGAAGCATGGCCGCAGGCTTGTCCTCTCCAGCATCCGGCAGAGCTCCTCATTCGGAGCGAACAAGACCTGAGCGAGACGATAGAACTGCGAGGTAGCCCACCAGGTCCCCGCCTCCACCCCGTCTTCGATCGCGTCACGGCGAGACTTTAACATCCGCCCAGTCAGCCAACCCATTCTGCGTGCCGCGTACTCGTGGATGTTCGTGTGCCACGAGGCCGCGAGCGGTATCCCCATCTCCCAGGCGAAATAGGCGCCGAAGAGACCTAGCTCGCTCGGCCCGGTGATGTGGATTATGTCAGGGCGAAACCGCTCCAGTTGGCGGCGTATCTTCTCTCCGTGCCGCCAGAAGAGCGTGTCAAACTCCAGGTCCTTTTCCATTCGAACCGAACCGCGACTGCGTTTCAGCTCGAGTGTCCGCAGCTCTTCGGACTGCGCAAAGGCCTGCTCACGAGTACCCGCGCGCACACAAAGAAAGGGCAGTCCATGCCGCTCCGCGTAAGCCACAAAGTTCCGGCTGGTATGCGCGACGCCATTTACTTCGTGGAACGAATCCGGAAAGTAAGCAACACGAGGCACGCGCATCGCTTTAGACTACCCCGCGCAAACATCACCCACCAACAACCCCACACATGTCAGAGAGGTCAACTATTCCCGCGCCAACGCGGCCCTCATCTCGCCGCTGTCGTTCCACGCCATTCGCAATCCACTCGAGACAGGTCCTGCCCCCATCATCCGGACCAGCGCCACTGCCGCCTGACAAACCGCCGGAGCCTTTCCCGACATCCAAAGCCGTGTCAGCGGCTGAATCGCGCCCTCTGCATCGGGATGATAGACACGTTCATCCCACAGCTGTGATCCCTCCGGAAAGTCGGGATAGTTTCGTATCGCCGCCAATGTGGACTGAAGGATTCTGTGCTTCCAGGGCTCGGCGTACTGGGGCATAAAAAGTACATGGCTCTGACGTTCGCGCCGCACTTCATGGACAAACTCATTGAAGCTCTTCGCTCGCGTGAGGTTCACGTTCGCATTCGGTTCGATGCCATGCCGGTCACCGCCGCTGATCACCAACTGGTTCCACTTGCCCGCCAGAGTGGAGGTTTCGCGGTTCTCTTTCCAATCCCTGAGGCCGTTCAGCTCCAAGGCGTGGACGAACTGTCCGTTAACCGCGAGGAAATCGTTCACCAATACCTCATGCTTCTCTGTCCCGACGCGGTAGAGATCCCAGAGCGGATGGTTGAAGACGATGAGTACACCCGGGATCTCGTCGAGTTCCGCCAGCATCTCGGTGAGGAGCTTTGGTGGGCGCGTCTCCGCGGACATCGCCGTGAATGCGGCCAGCCGCTCCATCCAGGCTGTGCCCCTGGCACTGGGCAGGTTATGGATCCCCAGGTGAAATGCGGTGCAACCATACGGCACTGTCCACTCGACAGAGACCGGGATATGTCGCGACCCAGCGACCGTACGGAGCAGCATCGGCGCCTGAATGTCGTCATGGTCTGTGATGGAAACGAGCCCTGTGAGTTGGAGCTTCTCTTCGATCTGCCGCCGCTCGAGATCGAATGCCAGGCTTGGCGTCAGTGGTGGAGTCCAGTAGCTTCGCGCATAGTCGGGATTTATGCCGGTCAGCCTTTTGCACCGTCTCTCGGCCCACCGCATCACCGGCTGCAGAACGCTCCAGTCCCTGGATAGCTCGGAGATAAAATCCAACGTTTCTTTGGATTGATTGGTGTGACTATGCAGCGAAACGCCCGTCGTAAACCCTTTTACCGCCTCCGGTTCCCGCCACAGGTACGACACGCTCGACTGGCTCATGGTCTTCTCCCATGCTAACGAGGCCAGTATGACCAGCAATTGTGACAGAACGGTAACTGCACCAACAATGGAGCTTCAATATCCCTAACTTCAGTTACTGCAATGATTCCCCAATGGTTGTATGAGACACTCTTTCATAACCTTCCCCGCTGCCTTTTGAAATGTCGAAAAAGGAAGCCCTATGCCTGAGATCGCAACGCCTCCCCGCTACCTCACCCTCGAGATCAACCGTACGGGGGACCAGTCCCTCGTGCTTTGCCACGGATATCTCGTGCTGGGACTCTCCGACACGCTTGTGTCCAATGTTCGCCCCTTAATTCCCGACTGCAAGCGAATCATCCTCGACCTGTCGGATCTCAAACACATGGACAGTATGGGGCTGGGCACCCTGGTGTGGCTCTACACCACCGCTCGCACTTCGGGGTGCGACCTCGTGCTCCTTAACATTGGCAAGCGGGTTCGCGAACTCCTCGGGCTCACCAATCTCTTGTCGGTGTTCTCGATCATCGGCGAGCACGGCGTAAAACTCTGACACCTAGCGCGTCTTCGTAATGTCCGGGCCCAGAATCTCCTGCGCACTTGGAGCCGGCTCAACTGGAACCCCGGCCTCTCGCTCCAGCCGCCTCTGCTCGCGCTCATATTCGGACTCGAGGTGGTGTTCGGTCAGCCCCTGCTTCAGAATCGCAAACGCCTCTTCCGGCGTGTCCGCAAACTGAAATAAGTCCAGATCCCCCGTTGCAATCGCGCCTTTGTCCACGAGCAGGTCCAGGTTGATCACCTGCTTCCAGTACTCCGACCCATAGATCACCACCGTGATCTTCTTCGCGAGCTTCCTGGTTTGCGCCAGCGTCAGGAGTTCGAACATCTCGTCCAGCGTGCCAAACCCGCCGGGAAATACCACCAGCGCCTTTGCCAGATAAGCGAACCAATACTTGCGCATGAAGAAGTAGTGGAAGTCGAAGCTCAGTTCTGGCGTGATGTATGGATTCGGATGCTGTTCAAATGGCAGCTTGATGTTCAACCCGATCGTCTTCGCGCCAACCTCGAATGCGCCGCGGTTGGCCGCCTCCATAATTCCTGGGCCGCCGCCTGAGGTCACGACGAACCGGTGCCTGCGGCCAGGCAGAGTCTTCGCCCACGAAGCCATCATCCCCGCCAGTGTTCGCGCATCCTCGTAGTAACGAGCCATCTCCACCGCGGCCTCGGCGCGCTTCAGTTGCAGCCTCGTTGCCTCGCCTCGCTGAATCTCCTCCATCGTGGCTGGCTGCTCATGCTCCGGAGCCAGTTGCGTGGAACCCGTATTCGCCAGCAACTCCAGCTCCGAGTTCGCGACGTCCAGCGCGCGAAACCGCGCCGATCCAAAGAACACAACGGTGTCCTGGATTCGTTCACGCCGGAATCGCGACATCGGCTCCTGATACTCCGCCAGAATCCGCAGGATCCTTCCATCCGGCGAGTTCAGAAACTCGGAGTTTTCATACGCCAGCGGAGAATCCGGAGGATATTCCGGGGTCACTGATTGTTCATCCACTTTCTTTTCACCCACGGTAGTCGCGATAGTGCACCGCCTCCGAAATGCCAATCCAAATGTCCAGAAGTCCCAGTCCAGAGATCATGCCTCGCACTGCGCCATTGTGCAGCACAGACGCCAGCCATGGCCGGGCGAGGATGAACTCGTTTCTGTCCCAGATTCGTGTCCACCACGGCAACACCATGACCAGGACGCCCAGGTAGACACAAAAAAGTACCAGCACAAACAGCGACAGGCGCTGCAGCCAGATCGGCGCCATCCTCTTGACCGGAGCCGAACTCTCCGACGTCTGTTCCGCCGCCGGATCGGGGGCCGGATAAAGTTGTGACTGTCCCGACATCAAACTCCACGCAGAACATCCTGCAAAAAATCTTCCAGGATTGACACTAGCAGAGCGTTCTTCCGTTGTCTCTCCACTAATGGCACCATACCCGGCACCTTGTTCATTTCGGGCTATTTAGTCAGGCCCGGCGGAGCCTTTGTGTCATGCGGATAATCCAGCCGAAGATCATACGTCGACTTCGTCCCCGTCACCTTGATGGGAATCTCCATCCCCGCGCCATCCTTTTTCAGCAGCTTGTCGAACGGCTTTACCAGTAGGCTCTTCCATCCGGTCGTCATCTGCGAGGCTGTGGCTTCGGTTCTTACTTTTCCATGGAACTCAAAGGTGCTCGCCACAAGTTGCACCTGGCCATCCATCACCACCTTTGCTCCCGGCATCGCAAAATTCAGGTCGCTCACGTCCAGTATCGCGTTGGACTGCGTAAATCTACCGCTTAGTGACGATCCCACGACCTCTGCCTCACCCGCTTTAGCCAACTTAGGTTGGCCCTTTGCTCGTTCGCTCATT
>Ga0206890_1081_pt2 | contig 27877 bp, 28 predicted proteins | sample Alteio_BWOrgHeat_58_FD_152960 | JGI IMG/M metagenome (GOLD analysis project Ga0206890, IMG submission 152960) | Enriched cells from forest soil in Barre Woods Harvard Forest LTER site, Petersham, Massachusetts, United States - Alteio_BWOrgHeat_Nextera6 ... | reverse complement strand
CGCAGCAAAAACTTATTGACAATGATAAACTCACCGCTCAATACCCGGCGGGTGTAAATGTTGGAAGTATAGGGTTCAAAGCACTCATTATTGCCCAATATCTGCGATGTTGAGGCTGTAGGCATTGGGGCAACCAGTAAGGAATTTCTCACCCCATGGTTCATTACATCCAGGCGCAGGTTTTCCCAATCCCAGCGGCCGCTGTCGGGTTTCACTCCCCACATATCGAACTGGAACTTTCCTTTTGATAGCGGCGATCCTTTGAATGTTTCATAGGCGCCATCCTGAATAGCCAGGTCTTTCGAGGCTGTCATTGCAGCAAAATAGATGGTCTCAAATATCTCCTTATTCAGTTGCTTGGCCTCATCGCTTTCAAATGGCAGGCGCAGTAAAATAAATGCATCTGCTAAACCCTGTACACCCAATCCGATAGGCCTGTGGCGCAGGTTAGAATAACGTGCCTCTTCAATAGGGTAATAATTATTGTCGATGATCTTATTCAGGTTCAAAGTAACCTGATAAGTAACTTCATATAATTTCTGGTGATCAAAAATTCCGTTCTGAATATATCTCGGCAAAGCCAGCGAAGCCAGGTTACAAACCGCTACTTCTTCAGCCGAAGTATATTCCATAATTTCGGTACACAAATTGGAGCTTTTTATCGTGCCAAGGTTTTGTTGATTTGATTTGCTGTTGGCGGCATCCTTATATAACAGATAAGGTGTCCCGGTCTCTACCTGGGCATCTAAAATGGCAAACCAAAGTTCCTGCGCCTTTACCGTCTTGCGGGCGCGGCCTTCGCTTTCATATCGCTCATACAGTGCTTCAAATTCAGCTCCAAAACAATCGGCTAATCCAGGTGCTTCATGCGGGCAAAACAGGCTCCAATCTTCATTAGCCTCAACCCTCTTCATAAACAGGTCTGATACCCAAAGGGCGTAGAACAGGTCGCGGGCGCGCATCTCTTCCTTGCCATGATTTTTGCGCAGATCTAAAAAATCAAATACATCGGCATGCCATGGTTCTAAATAAATAGCAAATGCACCTTTGCGTTTGCCGCCACCCTGGTCAACATAACGGGCAGTATCATTAAACACCTTCAGCATTGGGATGATGCCATTGCTGGTGCCGTTGGTGCCGCCAATATAAGAGCCCGTAGCCCTGATATTGTGGATACTTAAACCTATGCCACCTGCACTTTGCGATATTTTTGCAGTCTGCTTCAGTGTATCATAAATACCATCAATGCTATCATCCTTCATAGTCAGTAAAAAGCATGATGACATTTGCGGCTTTGGCGTACCTGCGTTAAACAAGGTTGGCGTAGCATGGGTGAACCAGCGCTCACTCATCAAATTGTAGGTTTTGATCACGCTGTTGATGTCGCTCTTATGTATACCTACCGATACCCGCATAAATAAATGCTGTGGACGCTCGGCAATTTTGCCATCGAGCTTTAACAGGTATGATTTCTCAAGTGTTTTGAATCCGAAGTAATCGAACCCGAAATCGCGGTCGTATATGATGGTACTATCCAATACTTCGGCATTTTTCTCTATCACTTCCCATACATCATCTGCCAAAAGTGAGGCATTTTTGCCCGCTTTGGCATCGATATAGCCATGCAACCGACGCATGGTTTCCGAAAATGATTTGATGGTGTTTTTATGCAGGTTGGATACGGCTATCCGCGATGCCAGCAAGGCATAATCCGGGTGCTTGGTGGTCAATGATGCTGCGGTTTCCGCAGCCAGGTTATCCAGTTCGGAGGTAGTTACGCCATCATACAAACCTTCGATCACCTTTTTGGCCACATCAATCGGGTCGACCAGTGCCGGGTTCAAACTATAGCACAACTTTTCTATGCGTGCTGTTATCTTATCAAATTTTACGGTTTCTTTTTTACCGTCTCTTTTTATTACAAACATGGGGTTGGAGATTAGAGGTTAGTGATTGGAGATTAGTTAAAAATCATCGTCAAGGGTAAATGCTTTCGATTCGGCTGCATTTAGGACACCATTTTTCTGATAATCGCCTACGCGTTTCTCAAAGAAATTGGTTTTTCCCTGCAGGGATATCATCTCCATAAAATCAAATGGATTGGTGGTGTTGTACACTTTATCATAGCCTAATTCAGCAAGCCATCGGTCGGCTACAAACTCGATGTATTGGCTCATCAATTTGGCATTCATACCGATCAGGTTCACCGGCAATGCATCGGTCACAAATTCTTTTTCGATCTCGACGGCATCAGTAATGATCTTCGTGGCTTCCTGTTTGGATAGCTTTTCAGTAAGCATGCTGTACAACAGACAGGCGAATTCGCAATGCATGCCTTCATCGCGGGATATTAGCTCGTTACTGAAAGTTAAACCGGGCATCAAGCCGCGCTTTTTTAACCAGAATATCGAGCAGAAACTACCGGAAAAGAATATACCCTCCACCGCCGCAAAGGCAACCAAACGCTGGGCAAAATTGCCGTTGTTGATCCATTTCAAAGCCCATTGTGCTTTCTTTTGCACAGCAGGCACAGTATCAATAGCATGAAACAGGCGGTCTTTTTCGGCTGGGTCCTTAATATAGGTGTCGATGAGCAGAGCATAAGTTTCCGAATGGATATTCTCCATCATGATCTGGAAGCCATAAAAACAACGGGCCTCAGGTACCTGCACCTCGCTCATGAAATTCACCGCCAGGTTCTCGTTTACAATGCCATCACTCGCGGCAAAAAATGCCAGGATGTGCGAGATGAAATGCCTTTCCCCATCATTTAAATTTTCCCAATGTTTCTGGTCGTCAGAAAGATCGATCTCTTCGGCGGTCCAGAAACTGGCCTCGTGCTTTTTGTACATTTCCCAGATGCGGGGATAGTTGATGGGGAGGATAACAAACCTGTCCTTGTTCTCCCGCAGTAATACTTCATTTTCCTGTTTCATTGCCTCGTCATTTTTATTTTTTGGAATTGACGAAGACGATGAACCAAGGTACGTTGGTGAGAAACGTACGGGGACAGGGTCTTCGTCAAAACCTTATTCGTGAAAGTTTTGACAAGCTATCCTGGCAGGTGTCTGGCTTAGTTGGTGAGTGGTCAGTAGTGAGTTGTGAGTATAATATCTACTCACCGCTCATCATTTACTATTCATCAAATAACAGTTGCACGTCAGCCCATGATTTACACATGGTTCCCTTTTAATACCGGCTTTTATCCCGGTAACCTTTGATAGCGTTTGTTAAAGAACTTGTGATTTCAAATATACCAAGTGAAGATATTACGATGGTAGCTTTAGTTTTTAACATCGTGATTAGTTATGCACAGGTGCTTTTGTTCCCGATTGAAAGCCTTGTTCAATGACTTATTTTTTCAAATATTCAATTGCGGGTATTATATTTTTTTAAATAATACTTGTACATTTAATTAACAAAACCCCTATTCTTATGAAAAAATACCTTGCCGAACTTATCGGAACCTTTGCCTTAGTATTATTTGGCTGCGGTGCAGCAGTTGTTGACGGAAAGACAATTCCTGCCGCGATTCTTCCTGATGCCCCCTTTGGTATCGGAATTTTGGGCATTGCCCTTGCATTCGGACTGGCCGTTGTGGTAATGGCCTATGCTATTGGGCCTATCTCAGGCTGCCATATCAATCCCGCTATTACTATAGCCATGCTTGTGGCCCGAAAAATCAGCGGCAAAGACGCCCTGGGGTACATTGTTGCCCAGTTTATCGGTGCAGTAATAGGTGCCGCAGCATTGTACGCATTTCAAACCGGGAGTCCTAATTTCTCGGGAATCGGGGAGTATGGGCTCGGCTCAAACGGATGGGGGCCGGGTTATCTTGGAGGGTATAGCACCACCTCAGCATTCCTCACCGAAGTTGTTCTTACCTTCCTGTTTCTGTTTGTGATTTTCGCTACTACCTCCCGTTGGGGAAATTCCACAATGGCAGGCTTAGCCATCGGTCTCACTTTGGTGCTTATTCACTTAGTAGCTATACCAATTACCGGCACATCAGTTAATCCTGCACGCAGTTTTGGCCCGGCCATATTTGCCGGAGGGAAGGCATTAGGACAGCTTTGGCTTTTTATAGTCGCCCCTATTATAGGAGGTATAATTGCTGCCCTGGTATGGAATGGTATATTTGATAAGGAAGCGGCCTAAATTAAATTGGTTAATTAAGTAGAGACGCAAGATTTTGCGTCTCTACATCAATCCTCCAAAGGCACAAATTTCAACGAAACCGAATTCACACAATGCCTGGTATTTTTTGGGGTGAGATACTCGCCTTCAAAAACGTGGCCGAGGTGTGCACCACAATTAGCGCAAACTATTTCCACACGGCGCCCGTCAGCATCCGGAACGCGTTTTACTGCACCAGGTATTTCATCATCAAAGCTGGGCCAGCCGCAATGCGATTCAAATTTAGTTTCGGAAGTGTATAAAGGCGTATCGCATCTTTTGCATGCGTATAGCCCCTGCGCATGGTTATTTAATAATGAGCCAGTAAATGGCCTTTCTGTTCCTTTATATAGTATTACCCGCTCTTCTTCGGGGGTGAGTTTGTTGTATTCCATGATTTTTAATGACTGAATTAGTGAATGAGTGATTTAGTGAATTGCTCATTCATTTATCTAAATATACGATAAATGGTTTGAAGGGATTGTTTGGGAGAATGATATTGACACAGGCCTGACAGCCTTACAAAATCAGATATCGTTCTTTAATGTATAAGCTATTTCCTCCGGGCTGTCAACAACATTCACTATCGTCCCCTGTTTATTAATGATAAAGTGAGTAGGATATGCACTAACATTTAGTGTTTTTGTAATAAATGCATCCTGGCCGGGGACTTTTTGATAATCAAAGGTTCTGTTCTTGAAAAAGGCCTGCAATTTCGCCTTTGAATCTGGCGCGAGGCTTACGAAAATGATATCCTTTCTGTGCTTATATTGCTTCACTAACTCGTTCAGTGCCGGCATTTCCTCAACGCAGGTAGTACATCCGATAAACCAGCATTTCAGAACTACTATTTTTCCTTTGGTGTTTTGTGAGTTATACCTGTTACCATTAATATCGACAAAATCAAATGCCGGAAATTTTTTGCCCACATGTTTAAACTCATCATAAATAAGCCGGGTATATGCGTATACAATACCACCATAAGATTTTTTTGCTTTACCACTTAGTTTATACAACTTTAAATATAATTTATGATCAGTTGAATTAAGCTGAATATAGAAGTAATTCCTGGTGGTCAATTTTCTCAGGAATTCTCCTTTGCTTATTATTTTAGAACCAGCATCGTATGCTGTATAATTTGCAGACAGCAGTTTAATGTTACCCCCGACATAATTAAGAAAGTTGTCATCCCTTAATATGTCTTTCGGCTGAGCAACCGGCGCTCCAGGATTTACAGTTTGGCCATAACAAGCAAACGCCAGAGTAAATGCTAACAGGAAAGCAGTAAGTAATCTTTTCATGCCGTTATAGGTTTATTTTCCTAAAATAAAAAATCCCGACCGAAACCAGGATTTTTTTATTTATTGAATGACTGAATTATCGATTTATTGAATTGATAAAAAACCTTTTAGCTTTCGCCTTTAACCTCTTTGTTATGCTTTCACCTTCAACTTCGCCAGTTCCTCTGCCATTGCAGCGCCAATTTCCGCTGGCGATTCTACTACACGGATACCGCACTCGCGCATGATCTTCATTTTCGCGGCAGCAGTATCGTCGGCACCGCCAACAATTGCTCCGGCATGACCCATCCTGCGGCCTGCGGGGGCTGTTTGTCCGGCGATGAAGCCGACAACAGGTTTGGTGCCATTTGCTTTTATCCAGCGGGCAGCTTCGGCTTCCATGCCACCGCCTATTTCGCCGATCATGATGATGCCATGAGTTTCAGGATCGTTCATAAGCAGTTCAACCGCCTCTTTGGTTGGGGTACCGATGATCGGGTCGCCGCCTATTCCGATAGCAGTGGTAATGCCTAAACCTGCCTTCACTACCTGGTCAACTGCTTCATAAGTTAAGGTACCTGATTTTGAAACTACACCAACATGCCCTTTTCTGAAGATAAAGCCTGGCATAATACCAATTTTAGACTCATCAGCAGTAATAATACCTGGACAATTCGGGCCGATCAAACGGGTATCCCTGTCCTTAATATATTCCTTCACCATGATCATATCCTTTGTCGGGATGCCTTCGGTGATGCACACAATCAGCTTAATACCTGCTTCAGCAGCTTCCATAATGGCGTCAGCAGCGAACGGTGGGGGTACAAATATGATGGAAACATTAGCGCCTGTTTTATCAACAGCTTGCTTTACGGTATTAAAAACCGGCCTGTCCAAATGCTTCTGGCCGCCTTTGCCGGGGGTAACACCACCCACAAGGTCGGTACCATACTCAATCATTTGCGAGGCATGGTAAGTGCCCTCATTACCTGTAAAACCCTGGACTATTACTTTAGAATTTGTATTGACGAGGACGCTCATAGAATTTAAAATGTATGCGCAAAGCTAAAGTTATTACTGATAATCTCAAAGCCATCTTTTTGTTGGAATCACAGATTTAAATGATTAAATGATTTCGCAGATTTATGACAGTTTTCCTATCCATTTTAAGATACAAATTGATACATTTTTCATAGTGTCTCCCCACAACACATCCGAGGACGAAATAATCATTTATTACGTGCGCTTAATAATAGGCTCGTCTTTGGCAATAATGTCGATCACATGGTCTTGACAATTAATTCTGTAATGCTTCAATGCATTTTCGTAATCATAGGTATAATTTACGAGACTATTTTCGCAGATATAGTCCATGTAATGCGATGTTGAGTATATGCAAAACAGCCTGCCAATTACTTTGTCATCTTTAATAAAAGTCGCAAAGCTTTCATTAGTTATCAGGTATGCTCCGTAGTTTTCGAAAAATAACTCATACTCCTTACCAGGGCCATTTGATAAAATACGATTGACTGCACCTAAGTTTTTACCGCCAATGATCATATCCTTCTTTTGTTCGGAGATTGTTGCCTCTTTTACAACTATTGATAATCTATTGGCTGGTAAATTTTTTAAATCCACCAAAAACAGATATTCTAAGCTATTTATTTCATTAAAATACTCCATAGATATTTTTTCTCCCAATCTCTAATCACCAGTCTCTAATCTCTGCTCAAGAAACTCGCCTTCACTCTTCGCGATTACTATCGTAGCAATCCCGTTGCCTATCACATTCGTTATCGCCCTTGCCTCCGACATAAACCTATCCACCCCAAGCAAAATGGCTATACCTTCTACTGGGATCAGCTTGATGGCGGCTAATGTTGATGTCAAAACAATAAACCCGCTGCCCGTTACTCCTGCCGCGCCTTTCGAGGTGATCATCAGGATACCAATAATGGTTAACTGCTGCCCTAATGACAATGGAATATGAAAAACCTGTGCCAAAAATATCACCGACATGGAAAGGTAGATCGTGGTACCATCCAAATTAAAGGAATATCCTGCCGGGATAACCAGGCCAACAACTGACTTGGAACAGCCGAACTTTTCCAGCTTCTGCATCATACCAGGCAATGCCGACTCCGACGAGGATGTTCCCCATACGATGAGTATTTCCTCTTTGATGAATTTAAGGTATTTCCAGATGCTGAATTTATAGAGGTAACAGATGAAGTTGAGCACCACGAAAATGAAAAGAAGACTTGTGATATAAACTGACGCCATTAACGATGCCAGCGGCTTTAGCGTGCTAATTCCGTAAGTACTTACCGTATAAGCCATCCCCCCGAAAGCGCCTATTGGAGCCACCTTCATCACAATGCCCATAATCTTAAAAAACACCTTCGATAGCTTATCAAAAAGACTGATCACCTGCTGGCCCTCCTCGCCGAGGCGGCTCAGTCCAAACCCAAATAATACGGCGAAGAAGAGTATCTGCAGTATATCGTTTTTGGCAAAAGCATCAAAAGCATTGTTTGGGATAATATTGGTAAAAAAATCAACCCAATGCATATCAGCAGCTGCTTTTTGATAAGTTGCCAATTTAGTGGCGTCAGTGCCATGTACCGCTACCCCATCGCCGGGCCTTATCACGTTTGCTACCACTATGCCGATAATAAGCGCGAAAGAGGTTACCACCTCAAAATACAGTAAGGCTTTGCCGCCTACCCTGCCCACCTTTTTCATATCGCTCATGCCGGCTATCCCAAGTACAATGGTCAGGAAGATGATCGGCCCGATAAGCATCGTGATCATCTTGATAAACATCTTACTTATCAGTTGGGCCGTGGGGCCGAATTCCTTAAAATAAAGGCCCACAATTACACCCAACACTATGGCAAAAAGTACCTGGAATGTGAGATTGGATAAGAGTTTCTTCATGCAAAACAAGTATACGATTTATTAGAATTGAAAAAGTCGGATTTGTTGTATTGATTGAAAAAGTATATACAATATCTTATCTTCATCATTAAATGAAAAGAGAAAAACTGGATGCCTTTACTGATGCCGTGGTAGCGATCATTATTACACTGATGGTGCTCGAAATAAAGTTGCCGCAAGTTACAGCCGCCAATTTGTGGGAGGTATTGCGCCATATTGGTATTTATGCGCTCAGCTTTGTAGTTATCGGCATTACCTGGCTCAACTACAATTCGTTTTTCAAATACATTGATAAGATCACCACCCGGATAATCTGGCTCAACCTGGCTTTTCTGTTTATGCTATCGCTTATTCCCTTACCAACACAGGCCCTGGGCGAAGCATTTTTTGTGAAGGAAAGTCATATATTTTATGGGATCATCCTAACGTCAGTGGCAATAGTTTATAGCCTGATGTATAAATCGGCCAGCCATTATCTTAACCATCTCTCAAAGGCCGATATCAAAGCCATCAACCGCAAAAACTGGATAGCGGTGGTTTTATATGCCTCAAGCATACCGCTAAGTTTTATCAGTATTTATCTTTCTACTTTAATATTTATTATGATGCCTGCCATTTATTTTATTCCCTCCATGAAATTGGTTGATGAGCATAGGAATGTGTAATAATAAAAAAGCCCTCCCCGTTATTTCCGGAGAAGGCTCTTAATAATTTAAGTTTACATTTACGAAACTACCTTACCGGTTTGCCTGTCAATAGTGTACGTAATACCGTTTATGACTATTTTAAGCAAGTCATTAGGTAAAAATGTTATCGATCCTGTATAGTTCCATGTGCCCGAGGCACCACTTCCCTTTGTAGTAAATGTTGCAGTGCCACTGGCTACATCTCCGCTATTGGGAGATATTATCAACGATTTAAATACATAATCAAAAGAATCATTGTTGGTTTGCTTAGATCCTGTTTTGTATTGGATGCCAACAGTTTCATTCAGCGTTCCGTTCAGCGAAAAAGTTGACTCTTCAAGTGTCGGATCTGTGCTTAGCAAAGTCAGGTCTTCACCAAGGCCATAAGAAATTGAAGCATTGGGTGATGATTCAGCAATCTGCAAGTTCTCGGTTACATTAAAACCTGATAATATACCTCCTGCGCATGTAAAGGCAAATTTAACGTTGCCTTTAATGGAAGCCTGCGCAGTGTCTAATGTTACGCTGTAATTTAGGGTGGTATCGGCAATCACACCACATAAGGGGTCTGCATTTACATCATTCAATCCAATTTTGTTATGATGAACTACACCAAGATTATTTGGCGCGTTCAAGCCCTGGCTGGCGTTAAATGCACCAAGACCACCAAATAAAGTTTGAGTGATATTTAAAGCTACCTGGCTGCTTACTGCCTGCGGACTGAGGGCGGGGCCCTGGGGGTTACTGCTTGACTTTTTACATGCTGAGTAGATAAAGGCTACACCGACTAACAGCACAAGGGCAAATTTTAATTTCATGGTAAGGTTTTTTTAATTATAAGTGATTGATTAAGTAAATGAAAACTTTCCGTTAGAATTAACCTATACGTAATTGTAATTGAATTTGATACAATGATTGCCCGATCAAATTAAAAATCAAAGAGTTACATTGACTGTTAAACTCACTTAGGCAAGCATATTAAAGCAAAAAAGCTTTCCCGGCAGGCCGGAAAAGCTTTTTATAATTTAAAGTTTATGCTGCTTTAGCTCACCTGCCCGGTTTGTATATTAACCGTATAGGCTGTGCCGTTAATGGTGATCTTAACCATGTTATTACCCAAGAATACAGCCGTGCCGCTATAGTTCCAGTTGCCAGATGGTGTGCTGCCTGTTGTAGAGAAAGTCGCAGAGCCACTAACTATACCATTTGTTGGGTCGATGACCAACGACTTAAAGGTATAATTGTATGATTCGTTTTCCTTTTGCTTTGAACCGGTTTTGTACTGCAGATTAGCGCTCTCGTTCAATGATCCGTTAAAGGAATATTGTGAATTTGGATCACTTGGGTTCAGGCTTGTAAGTACAAGGTTTTCGCCAAGTACATAGGAAACCGCAAGCTGGCTTGTTGATTCCGAAACATTTAAGTTATCGATCACATTAAACCCGGTGAATGTTTGACCGGTACAGGTAAAAACGAATTTAATATTACCCGAAACCGATGCCTGTGCGGTATCGCCGATCGAAGTACTGTAATTTAGCGTGGTATCAACTGCTAATCCACATGCCGGGTCAGAATTGATATCATTTAGTTTTATACCCTTATGATGGTTTAAACCAAGTGTACCTGGGGCATTAAGGCCGTCGTTAATGTTAAATACGCCAAATCCGCTATATAAGGTTTGCGCAAGGTTTAAAGCTACCTGGCTGCTTACAGTTTTGGCGGTTACCGTGTTGGTGGGTGCACTGCCTGATTTTTTACATGCTGTATAGGTAAATGCTACACAAGTCAACAGCACAAGGGAAAGTTTGATTTTAAGCTTCATGATAAGGATGTTTTTTTGTTACTGTGTAATAACAAATATAGGGCCAATTCTTTAAGTAAAGAAAAATTTTGTGTTAAAAATCAGCTGTTTATGTAAATGTAATTATGTTTGTTGTATGAGCGCGATATACAATTTTTATAAGGTATCTGATCTCCTCGCCTGCTCCGGGCAGCCAAGGGAGGGCCAACTGGGATCACTGATTTCCGATGGTTTTAAGGTGATAATTAACTTAGGATTGGCAGATGGGAAATACGCTTTAGCTGATGAGGCGGCTTCAGTAACTAATCTGGGATTAACCTATCATCACATCCCGGTGGCGTTTGACGATCCCCAAATTACGGAGTTGGCATCATTCATTGAGTTGATGAATCAACATGCCGGTGAAAAAACACTTGTGCATTGCGCGGCAAATTATCGGGCATCCGCATTTACCGGCCTTTACCTCTTCGCGGCAGCAAAAATGGACGAAGAAGAAATGCAATCTTTTATTGAAGAAATATGGCAACCTGATGCAGTGTGGGAACAGTTTATCGAAGAAGGAATAGCGTATATAAAACAACAGTTGAGCAATTAGTTCCACTACTCACATTTCCCGAGTTTTAATTATTGATTTATTGAATGACTGAATTATTGATTTTTACCTTTAAACCATTACCTTTCTCCTTTTACCTTTCACCCTTTACCTACAAAGGTATATTCCCATGCTTCTTTCTCGGGTTATTTACCACTTTATTTTCCAGCATCTTAAAGGCATGGATAAGTTTGATCCGGGTTTCTGAGGGTTCGATCACTTCATCAATAAAGCCACGTTCGGCAGCCCGGTAGGGGTTGGCAAATATGTCGGAATACATCAGTTCCTTTTCCTTCCATTTGGCATCCTTATCTTCGGCCTCATTAATTTCGCGCTTAAAAATAATTTCAGCTGCGCCCTTGGCACCCATTACAGCGATCTCGGCTGATGGCCACGCAAAGTTCATATCTGCGCCTATATGCTTGGAGTTCATCACATCATAAGCGCCGCCATAAGCCTTACGGGTAATTACGGTGATACGCGGCACCGTAGCCTCGCAAAAAGCATAAAGCAGCTTGGCGCCGTTGGTGATGATGGCGTTCCATTCCTGGTCGGTACCAGGCAAAAAGCCCGGTACATCTTCAAATACCAATAATGGAATATTAAAGCTATCGCAAAAACGCACAAAGCGGGCGCCCTTGGTAGATGAGTGTATATCCAATACCCCCGCCAAAAATGAGGGTTGATTAGCTACTATGCCTATGCTTCTCCCCGCCAGTCGGGCAAAGCCAACAACAATATTTTCAGCAAAATCTTTGTGCACCTCTAAAAATGAACCCGAGTCGAGTACATGATCAATAATTTCCCTGATGTCGTAAGGCTGTGAAGCATTTTCAGGCATCAGGTCGTTCAACTCTGGCCGCAATTCGTTTTTGCCTTCGTAAGGTACGGCCGGGGCCCTGTCCTCACAATTCTGAGGCATGTAGCTCAATAGTTTTTTTACATGCTGAATGGCGTCTATCTCATTGGAGCATGCAAAATGCGTCACGCCCGATTTTGTTGCATGCGTGGTTGCACCCCCCAGTTCTTCAGATGTAACTATCTCATGCGTTACTGTCTTCACCACATTTGGTCCCGTGACAAACATATAAGAGGTATTCTCCACCATCAATATAAAGTCGGTAATGGCAGGTGAATAAACAGCCCCACCAGCACAGGGGCCCATAATCGCTGATATCTGTGGCACTACACCAGATGCCATGGTGTTGCGGTAAAATATGTCGGCATAACCGCCCAGCGAAACAACACCCTCCTGTATCCTTGCACCACCTGAATCATTAAGCCCCACAACAGGTGCACCGTTCTTCATGGCCAGGTCCATTATCTTGCATATTTTTTCGGCGTGGGTTTCTGAGAGCGATCCGCCGAAAACGGTAAAATCTTGTGAGAATACATAGGTTAGTCTTCCGTTAATATTCCCATAGCCTGTTACAACACCATCGCCGGGATATTTTTCCTTTTCCATCCCGAAATCGGTAGAACGATGTGCTACCAGCATCCCGATTTCCTGGAATGTGCCCTCATCCATCAAAAAATGAATGCGCTCACGCGCGGTTAGCTTTCCTTTTTTATGCTGACTGTCAATTCGCGCCTGTCCCCCCCCTAAAAATGCTTGTTGGCGCTTATGCTGTAATGCCTTTATTTTTTTATTCACAACTGTGGTTTATAATCGATTTGCTAAAAATAGTAATTATCAGGCTAAATGCTCATATAGGTGATTATATGTATCGCAAAACTTATTAATATTAATTGCTAATTTTGCCGCAACCCGAAACATCATTACCCTATGTGCGCCAAAAAGAAAGAGCATAAACACATTACCTACCAGGGCCTGCTTGACGGGAACAAGAAATTTATAAAACACGCTTTAAAATCTGACCCCGACTATTTTAAAAAACTGGCGACCCAGAACCCGCCTGTTTTGTGGATAGGCTGTGCCGATAGCCGGGTACCGGCGAACCAGATCACCAATACGGCACCAGGCGAAATATTTGTGCACCGTAACATTGCCAACATGGTGATCCATACGGATATGAATATGCTTTCGGTGCTGGATTATGCAGTAAATGTGCTCCACGTGCGCCATGTAATTGTAACCGGGCATTATGGTTGTGGTGGTGTGCTTGCCGCAATGAGCAACAAGGAATTTGGACTGATAGACAATTGGCTAAGGCACATCAAGGACGTATACCGCGTACATGCCGAAGAGCTTGATAAAATAAAGGATGAGGATGAACGCAGCAACCGCCTGGTTGAGCTGAATGTGATCGAAAATGCGTATAATCTCTGCAAAACCTCCATCGTGCAAAATGCCTGGAAAAATGGGCAGCAACTGGAAGTGCACGGCTGGGTTTACAGCCTTAGCACAGGTATTATAACAGATATGAAAGTAAGCACCAGCAATAACGATAAGCTGGATGATGTGTTTAAATTCAAGTAGCTTATAGTTGATGGTTCATAGCAGCCCAAAGGAGCCATGAACCATGAACTATCATCCATGAACTAAATTATATCTCTTTCGCCAAAAACGGATACCTATAATCCTTAGGCGGATCAAATGTTTCTTTAATTGTTCTTGGTGATACCCAGCGTAGCAGGTTGATCATTGAACCGGCCTTATCATTGGTACCAGAACCTCTTGCACCGCCAAATGGCTGCTGACCAACTACCGCGCCTGTAGGTTTATCATTAATATAGAAGTTACCTGCGGCATTGCGCAAATGGTGTGTTGCCTGCGCGATGGCATAACGATCCTGCGATATAATGGCGCCTGTTAATGCGTAGATGGATGTTTTGTCGACAATATCAAGCACCTTGTCAAAGTCCTTATCCTCATAAACATAAATGGTCAATACCGGGCCGAACAGTTCCTCGCACATGGTAACATAGTATGGGTCATCCACGCGGATAACGGTTGGCTCGATGAACCAGCCCTTGCTCTTATCATATTTACCGCCGGTAACTACTTCTACGTTTTTATCCTTATTAGCGGCATCAATATATTTTGCCAGTTTATCAAATGATTTTTCGTCAATAACGGCGTTAATAAAATTTTCGAAATCCTCAACCGGGCCCATTTTGAAGCTGCCAATGTCGCGCTGCATTCTTTCCTTAATAGCAGGCCACCGTGATTTGGGGACGTATGCCCTTGAAGCAGCGGAGCATTTTTGCCCCTGGTATTCAAATGAACCACGGATCAGAGCGATATTGGCCACATCAACATCAGCGCTTGGGTGTACCAGCACGAAGTCTTTACCACCAGTTTCCCCCACAATACGCGGGTAGGTTTTATATTTATGGATATTGTTGCCTATTGTTTTCCAGATATTTTGGAATACGCCGGTCGAACCTGTAAAATGGATACCTGCGAAATCAGGATGGTTAAATATTACATCGCCTGCAGTAGGCCCGTCAACATAAACCAGGTTGATCACACCATCAGGCAATCCCGCTTCGCGGAAAACCTGCATGATCACATTGGCAGCAAATATTTGGGTGTTAGCAGGTTTCCAAACCACCACATTGCCCATCATGGCAGCGGAGGATGGGAGGTTGCCAGCTATAGCAGAAAAGTTGAATGGTGTTAAGGCAAATACAAAGCCCTCAAGCGGGCGCTGCTCCACCCTGTTCCAAACACCCTTGCCGTTTATTGGCGGCTGTTGCTGGTAGATCTGCGTCATATAAAACACATTGAAGCGCAGAAAATCTATCAATTCACAAGCCGAATCGATCTCGGCCTGGTAAGCGTTCTTTGATTGCCCAAGCATGGTAGCCGCGTTCACTTTGGCGCGGTATGGGCCTGCTAATAAATCAGCGGCTTTCAGGAAGATGGCAGCGCGATGTTCCCATGGCAAATCTTCCCACGCGGCCTTTGCAGCTAATGCTGCATCAATGGCGGCGGTAACATGACTTGCATCACCATTATGAAAGGTAGCCAATACGTGTTGATGATCATGCGGGGGGCGTATCTCGCTGGTTTTACCCGAGCGTACTTCCTTACCGCCAATATACATGGGTATATCGGTCTTTTTTGAACGGGCCTCCTCTAAGGCAGCTTTAAGCGCTGCACGTTCCACACTGCGCGGACCATAGTTTAAAACAGGCTCGTTTTGCGGCTGCGGAACATTAAAAAATCCTTTAAGCATACAGGTTTAATTATTGAGTGGGCAAAGATACGGTTAATGTGCAGATGTGCCAATGTGCGGATGTGCAAATTACGGGGGAGTGACAATGTGATGATGTGCAGATGGTAAATGTGCAGGTGTGCGGATTTATTCGAACAGATTAGCTCAAATCTTGTGCGGTTGCTTAAGCGTTGCTGACTTGTGCCGGTGAAATTTTTTTACCTCCCCAAACTCACCCATCTTTCATCATTCCCTCCCGGGTTAAGTAAGGTTGGGAAAAAGTTGATGCTGGCGCTTGTTGCATTAATGTCATCAATAAATAAGTTCAATGGAGTATTGTTCGCGCCTGTTTGGGTAACCTGGAGTTGATTTGCTAATATCACTTTATAGGTAAAGGTGTCCAATTGGTTGCCCTCCTTTATGTAAAGTCTATTATCCGGCCTGAAATCAAAATAGTCGCCGGCTACACCCACATAGGTCTTCGTCTGTTGTTGTGGCCCAATGCCATAGTTGAGCGAATCCCTTTCGACGTTCCATTTGCCCATAAGCGGATTGGCAAGGCTTACACTACTCTTTTTGCAGGAAAATATTCCGGTTGTTACCAACAAAACAACAATAAGGGGGAGAAAATTTTTCATGTTGCCAAATATAGGTACCTATACGTCAAGAACAATAAAAACGCGACAATCAGTCTTCCAGGAGAATGATATTTAAATAATTTTAATATAATTTTATACAACTTAAATTATCTCCATGTCACAGAGAAAAAACAATAAGCTATTAATCATAGTATGGGTAAGCTTATTAACAGGCACATTAGATGGAATACTATCCTTCATATTTAGTTATCCTGCAAACCCCGCCCAGTCATATAGATACATCGCAAGCGGCTGGTTTGGCCTAGTAGCTTTTACAGGAAATTACATGGTGTTTTGGGGTATATTTTTCCATTATTTGATCGCGGCAATTTTTACCACTCTGTTTTTCCTATCATACCCTAATTTAAAAAGAGTTATTAAAAATAAATATTTATTGGGTTTAGTTATCGGACTGATGATTTGGTTAGTTTCTACTCTTGTGATTCTACCCCTGAGTAACGTTCCCGATATAAAGGGTGTTGCAAAATATCCAACACAACTTAATTTGATAGCTTCAATTATTAGTATACTCGGCTTAAGCCTGGGCCTGGGCTTACCTATATCGCTGATTGCCGACAAATATTACCGGAAAAATACCGGCACAACAGCTCTGGATTTAAAACCCGGTACTTAAAGGATCCGGATAAATAAATGCTACAATCAATCCTCTTTGGGGAAAATTAAGGCAAGCATTTTATCCATTTTATCATCCCTGTCGTCATTGTCGCCAAAGCGGCCGATTATTTTACCGGTTGGGTCTATCAATATTCTTGTCGGCACAAAGTGTATGGCATATTTATCGCCGATATCGTTTTCCGTATTTGCTCCCCATAGTACGTTCGGCCATATCCCTACGCTGTCCTTAGCTACGGCCGCTCTCCAGGCCATCTGTGTGCCGTCATCGCCTGCAATACCAATCAGGTTAAGCCCTTTTTCCTTATATTTTTTATAAAGTTCCACCATATGCGGGTTGCCTTTGCGACATGGCGCACACCAGCTGGCCCAAAAATCGAGCATCACATATTTGCCTTTATAATCGGCCAGTGAAACCGGTTTGCCGTTAATATCAACCGTTTTAAAGTCGACCGCCATATTGCCGGGCAGGGCTGCTTCCATCTTTTTTATTTGTGCCGCCAGTTTCTTCCCGGCATCACTCAATCGCAATTCAGCATTAAAATTTTTATAAATAGTTTTGGATGAATCGAGGCTAACCTCGTTCACGTACTCCAGCATTTGGTCTGCTGTTACATACGAGTTTGGATGATCTAAAAAGAAGTGGTAACTGATAGCTTTTATTCTGTCCTCATAAGGCTCAAACCTGGTGCGCATTATGGCCGCCTTTTCAGGATCGGTTTCCTTAGTATAGGCTTCAATAAGCGGCTGCATCTCCGCACGCACCGGGGCAGTTTTGCTATTCAGTTCCTCCGCTTCATCCTGGCTGTCAGATCCGCTAAGCTTTAGCTCAGCTAATTTTGTGGGGTCACCCTCTATAGTTAGCAGGCCGTGTTCAAGGTAAATTTCCTTTGCGCGCTTCTCAAAATCCTTATCAGGTATTACCTCACCAATATTTTTAAATAAAATGAGGGCCTTCATCGGTGCCTTAATACTGTCACTAAAAATAAACCGGTCGCTAAAAATGGGCTGCGACTGAAACACCGGGCTCCCATCCATATTCTTATAATAAAGGAACACCGAATCCATATGCACCGTTGTTAACTTGCCCTTTAAAGTAAACAGATGCTCAAATTTGTAAGTCTGGCCAAATGCCTGCAGCAGCAGTAACATTAAAACCAATGTGCAGCCTATTTTATTTGTCTTCATACTATGAGATGAGCCAAGTTATGTAAAAATACACGCAAATAAAATCGTTATTCCACCTTTTTCCTGAAAGACTTTACGGGCATTATTGATTGAAAATGAGGGAATATAACCTCACTGTTTATTTCTGCAAAAAAAAATAAAAAACACATAACCCTTTTAATGAGTTAAACGTAAAAAGGTTTGTTGGCCCGCAAAACTTATAGCGTGCTTGATTTAAACTGAACATAATTATGGCGAAAGCGGAAGATATTTACAAGGATTACAGGGAACTGTTAATGAAGAAGGTGAATGAGAATATAAGCGGGCAGGTATTCTCCTTTAATTTTACTTCGATGAATGAGGGAACGTTTACCGTTACCAATGATGAAACCAAGGATATGTTCGGCGGTACTGTAAAACTCACTATCAATAATGATGGCCTGAATATCCTGATGGATTACAAAGGTTTTTATATCACCCAGACGCTGAAGATTGAGAAAACTGAAAACGGAGACCGCGCTATATTTAAACGCGAACCAAATAGCGGCAAAGTTTTCCTTACCGGCCATAAACTGGAATCGTAAATACACTTGTTTTAGTTACTTCGTCTACCGCTCAGCTATGACCGGCGGCTTCGTTTGTAGAAGCTAATACTCATTATAATTGGGGAAAATTCCCCAAATCTCAATTTCATTTCCCGGATACCATTTTTGCAGTCAACTCTTAAGTTACTGATAATCAATGTTATTTTAAAATTCATCTAATCAAATTTTCTTTTTGCGGTTCGATAGTTGTCTTATCGTTAACATGAAACGATTAACACTATTTTTACTACTGGCAACATTTTCTCTTTCGGCATTTGCACAATTTCCACTTGGAGGCAATCTGAAGGAAATCAGAAAATATTTTGATCAAAATATCTCCTACGCAGAAATGCAGAAATTCAAAACTGAAGATGGTGTGAGTGGGGTATGCTTTACGAAAGTAAGAGTAGTTGGTGATTATACTTTCTATTTTGACCGTCAGGGGAATTGTTCATCCTACATCGTTACTTACGATAAAAGGGAACTGGGCGATGTACTCAATCGTTTTGACGCCGCATTTGTAAGGGTATACGAAACCAAATGGGAAGATGCCGATAAAACCTACGATATCTCCCTGGAGCTACCCAAGAAAGGCACAAACTACTTTAGCATTATTTATAAGCCTAAGGCAGAAAGTATGCTTACAAATACACTGGCATCTAACTAATAAAAAAATCCTTAACCCCGTTTGTGGAAGCCCATACTCATTAACATAGGAAATATTTTCCCATAAAGTAATTTGAGCAATTTAAATTTCTTATGTTGAAATTTTAATTAATTGAAAATCAATATACTTATAGATATTACTTAAACATGGTGTGATTGTTGCGGCTTGTTTAAGGGATGAAGCAACTCATTATACTCTTACTGCTCGCAACGCTGTCTTTTTCGGCGTTTGCGCAATTTCCGCTTGGGAGTAAGGTAGCCGATATTAAATCCTATTTTGCTCAAAATATCCCTTACGCTTCAATACAGGAGTTCAAAACCAAAGCAGGCGAAAATGGAATATGCTTTACCAAGGTAAAGGTAGTTGGCGATTATACTTTTTATTTTGATAACGACGGCCATTGTTCATCGTACGTGGTAACTTATGATGAGAATGAATTACAAGATTTGATTGTGCGCTTTGATGTTAAATTCTGCAGGATGCAGGAAACGCAATGGGTGGCCCATGATGAAACCTTTGATGTGATGCTGGTGCCCCCAAAACCCGGCGAAAACTTCTTCAGTATTGTTTATAAGCCAAAGTCAACAAACGTACTTACAAATGCTTTCGCGGCTAATTAAAAGGATCATTTCTTAAATTACTGGTCTCTTTCAAACAACTTATATTTAGCGGAACTTTCAATTGGTAAAAATTAAACTCGTGGCAAAGGGCATGTTTTTTTAATTTATTACGTTGATCTGATTACCAGTTGCTTTTTGAAATGAAGATATCCATTCTATTTATATTATTATGTTTAGTGGCCGGCAAAGCTTTTTGCCAGGCAGATACAGTTAAAGCTATTAAATACTATAAGGCCGGGATCAGGGATCAGCAGAATCACAATTATCAAGTTTCTGTTAAAAAGCTTGATACCGCCATCATTCTCAACCCTGATTATACCATGGCCTATTTTTACAGGGGACTTGGTAAATCTTACTTAGATGATAATAAAGGCGCAATAGATGACTTCAATAAGACAATATTGTTGAACCCCAAAATCGTGAGAGCATATTTAAATCGTGGAGCAGCCGAGACCCGGGCCGGGCAGCTTAAAGACGCGGTTGCAGACTATAACAAGGCACTGGCATTAGAGCCGGGTAATCCGGATATTTACCTTGCTCTTGGAATTGCAAGGGGCGCTATGGAAGATTATCAGGGAGCTGTTGAGACCCTGGATAAAGTCATAAAAATCAAACCTGATAACGAAAAAGCGCTGCTTTACCGCGGTGCCATAAAGGGGCTGGAGAACGATTACAATGGCGCCATATCGGATCTCAATCGTTGTATCGAACTCAACCCAAAAAATGATGCTGCTTATATGAGCCTCGGCGGAATAAGATTCGATCACAATGACAAAACCGGCGCCTGTGCAGATTGGAACAAGGCCCTGGCATTAGGTAACAAAGAGGCCGCAGCTCTGATCAGCAAAAATTGCAAGTGAAGCAAAGCATTAAAATCTGCACATCCGCATATCTGCACATCTATTCATTCGTCATATACTTCTCAACACCTGCAGCTGGTTTCCAGGTGCTTTGCGGCTCATAATAATGCCATAAAAGGGCCGATACTTTGCGGATGAGCACATAAGCCTCATTATCAGGCACCCAGCGCTGGTCCTTATTATTATTGGTAATGATGGAAAATACATAATCGCCGTGAGGGGCATTCACCAATACAGTTTCTGATTTCGACTCATTAAGAGCGCCCTGTTTGCTGGCAGCCTGTATATAGGGAGGTATTTCTGCTAACGCCTTATCATCCCAATAAATGCGCACCAGGTTGCGGTACATGCGCTCGCTGGCTGCCGGACTAACCGCCTTGCCATCTCTTATCATGGTAAATAGTCTGCACATTTCATAGGGCGATGCCACACCCCAACCATATTTGTCATACACTTTTTCTCTGCCCTTAACTCTGGAGTTCACCCTTATCGCATTAAAGCCATTTTGTGCGAGCCAGTTATTAATATATTCTCCGGTAACAATTTTTTGCAGCCATTTGCTGGCTGTATTGTCGCTCATAGTGATCATCAGCAAGGCTACCTTGCTCAGCTCTATAGTATCCTTATCTTTAAATGAACCCAGGATATCTTCTCCGGCAACCAGCAGCGAATCGCGATAGACCAATTTTTGATTATACTGAAGTTCTCCCTTTTCAATCTTATCCATTAATCCGCATTGTATACTCACCTTGATCATGCTTGCCGTAGGGAACAAGGTATCGGCATTAATGGCAGCGGTTTTGCCTGTTTTTAAATTTTTTACATAGATACCCACCTGGCCGTTAAACCCTTTTATGGAATTTTGTAATTGAGCGGTAAGCTTATTATCGGTTTGGGAAAAAGCCGCTGAGGAGGCTAACAATAAGATAAGGAGTAATTTTAATTTCATGTTATATGGATTTGAGATAACCAATTTACAAATCTGTTACCAAAAAGTGCATTCAACTTTAGCATAAAATTTAGTAACTTTATGCTATGGATATTAACAATATCATAACCACGGATAAAGATGTTTTGGGGGGACAGCCCGTTTTTGCAGGAACGCGTGTTCCTGTCGAGTCTCTATTTGACCATCTTGAAGCAGGCGTATCATTAGATGATTTTTTGGATGACTTCCCAACCGTTGCAAGGGAACAAGCAGTTTCCCTACTTGATATGGCTAATAAAATAATGACTTCCAAAAACGTCGCAAAATTTTATGAAGCTGTTGCTTGACTAGAATCTCCCTAAAAGACTTAAGCTTGATTTTGATGAACATGAAACTTACACTGTCCGTGATATGGGATGGAATGGCATTAAAAACGGGCAACTGTTAAAATTGCTGATAAGTGAAGGATTTGATGCGCTATTGACTTTCGATAAAAATCTTCAATATCAGCAAAATTTCGAAAAATATACAATTACAGTATTCGTTCTTACTGCATCTATCAATACTTATTCAGAGCTATCAAAACTTACTCCAAAGGTTAAAGAACAGTTAAATATTGATAACTTATTCCCTGGTCCGATCATCATTAAATGATGGGGAAAGGATTAACGATAGAAGCAATTTTTTCAATAGTACATCCATCGTAGTCGTTTTCCTATCTTTACCGATTATATGAAATACCTCCGCTGGCTTTTGTTCCCGTTCTCCTTACTATACGGCCTGGTTGTAATTATCCGCAACTGGTGTTATGATGGGGGAATATTAAAAAGCCGTGAGTTTGATCTTCCTGTGATCTGTGCAGGCAACCTGGATATAGGCGGTGCCGGCAAAACCCCCATGACCGAATACCTCATCCGTTTATTTAAAGATCACCATAAACTGGCAACACTAAGTCGCGGATACGGCCGTAAAACCCAGGGATACCTCACTGCTACTGCTAGTGCCACTGCTACCGAGGTAGGTGATGAACCAGCGCAATTTAAACATAAATTCCCCGATATAACCGTAGCCGTTTGTGAAGCAAGGGCCGAGGGAATACAAAGATTAATAAAGGGTCATAAGCTGATCATCCTGGATGATGCTTTTCAGCACCGAGCGGTAAAACCGGGCTACAGCATTTTATTGTTTGATTATAGCAGGATAAACGAGCCGCATTTGTTATTACCTGCAGGCAATCTTCGTGAGCCCTTTAGCGGCCGCTGGCGGGCCGATGTGCTTATTATCAGTAAATGCCCGGCGACATTAACGAGAGATGAACAGGAGCGTATAGCTGCCCGAATACAACCACTACCTTTTCAATCACTATTTTTTACCATTATAGCTTACCTACCCTTGCAAGATTTGGCAGGTAGGCAATCTGATAAGCTGTTAGATGCTGATACTACCGTTTTTTTGCTTACCGGCATTGCCAATCCTGATCCATTGGTGCAGCATATTAAAAACTATACTTCAGAGGTAAACCATCACAATTATCCCGATCATCACCGCTTTAGCTTAAAAAATATCACTAAACTTGCCGATGAATTTGCCGCCTGCTCCGCACAAAAAAAAGTGATCATTACAACAGAAAAGGATGCACAGCGTTTAGTTGAACACGAACTGCTTCCTCTGGTAAAAACATTGCCAATCCTGGTAATACCGGTAGGGGTTCAGTTTTTGGATAACGGCCAGCAGCAGTTCGACCGATTAGTTACAGAATATGTTAGAGAACATTCAACAAACAACCTCATACATTAAAAGTCGCATCGGCGATTTTGAACCCGAAGTAGGCATAATTTTAGGCACAGGGCTTGGAGCCCTGGTTAGCGAAATTGAAGTCGAAAAATCATTAATGTACGCCAATATCCCCGATTTTCCGATATCAACCCTGGAGTTTCATTCGGGGAAGTTGATATTTGGTACACTTGCGGGCAAAAAGGTGGTGGCCATGCAGGGGCGCCTGCATTACTATGAGGGCTATACCATGCAGCAGATCACGTTCCCCGTCAGGGTGATGAAAATGCTGGGTATCAAAACACTATTTGTATCAAATGCCAGCGGCTCGCTGAATCCAGCTTTTAAAAAGGGGGATCTGATGGTGATAGAGGATCATATCAACTTACAGCATCTGAACCCGCTGATCGGCAGGAACGAGAATGCACTGGGCCCGAGATTTCCGGATATGAGTCAACCCTACAGGCAGGCATTAATAGATAGCGCCCTTGATATTGCAGCTGCCAACAATATTACCTGCCACAAGGGAGTTTATGTAGCTGTAACGGGGCCCAACCTTGAAACCAGGGCCGAATACAGGTATTTACGCATCATCGGCGGGGATGCTGTAGGAATGAGCACGGTTCCGGAAGTGATCGTGGCAAATCATATGGGTTTGCCTGTTTTTGCAATATCGGTTTTAACCGATGAGGGCTTCCCCGAAGTGTTGCAACCTGTTTCGGTTGAGGAAATTCTGGCTGTTGCATATGAGGCTGAACCAAAAATGACATTGATACTAAAAAAACTGATTGCCGGCCTTAATGTTTAAGCAAGTAAAATATACTCTCGTATTGCTGCTGTGCTTATCGGCAGGGCTTGCCTTTGGGCAGTCACCAACAAATCCGAATTACCAGACGCCACAGCAAAGGGCCAATTATGGCAGGGATACTGCTGCCGCTACTCCTACTAAAAAGCTTACCGGCGACCAGGAAATTGACGCCGAAAGGAAAAAGGAAGAGGGAAAGCGCGACTCGGTTATTTTTACTTCAAAATTTATCAGGGTAACCAATGAACGCCTTCTGACCGACAGTACACAGGTGTTTCCCCTGGATACCGGCTTAGCGAATTTTGAAAATTACAGTCCGCTATACCAACCACGCAGCCCTAAAATAGGATTAGGCAGCTTAGGCCTACCCGAGCGAAGTTTGTTATTCGAGCCCAGCAGGACTATTGGTTTTGATGTGGGTCAGCATTTTTTAGATGCCTATCTTTTTCTACCCCAGGATGTACAATATTATAAGGCCCGCGTGCCTTATACTGACCTGCAGCTTTATGCGGGTGGCCAAACGGAGCAGGTTTTTAAGGTGATCCATACGCAGAATATTAACCCTCAGCTTAACATAGGTTTTAACCTTAATTTTATAGGCTCAAAGGGCTTTTATCCTCAACAAAATGTTGGCGATTTGAATGCAGCATTGTTTAGCTGGTATGAGTCCAAAAGTAAGCGTTATAATTTATTGGCCAATCTCATTTTTAATAATCTCAAATCGCCCGAGAACGGTTCAATTCAAAATGACTCTGTTTTTACCGCTCCGCAGAGCTCCTATACCACTGCTGCTAATCAGCCGGTGCGCTTGTACAATTCCAGCGATAATATCCGTAATAATGGGTTTTATCTTAAACAGTTTTATTATATCGGGAAGATAGACAGTACCCACAAGGGAACAAGTGTACTACCGACGCAGCGGGTAGCCTATACATTTTACTATAACACAAGTAAATACAAGTTCCTGCAAAATGAACCTGACATATACAATGTGTTTCCTGATTATTATTACAGCTCAGCTTATTCAAAGGATTCGCTCACGGTATTTCATATCCAAAATACGTTTTCCTATAGTTTTTATCTCAGGAGCAAATCCGGTCTCTTCGCCAGGAACGAATTGAAGCTTGACCTGGGCCTGGTGCAGGATTTTTATCATTACAAGCAGTACGTGGCTGATACGGCAGTAAGCAATACTTTCGGGCAGTATTTGCAGCTCGACAAAAAGCAGGATAATTCATTCCAGGATATTACGGTAAAGGCAAAAGCAGGTTATAAGTTTAGCGATAAGGTATTTTTTGATGTTGATTTACAGCAGATAGTCCAGGGACGCGATTTCGGTGATTTCCTGTATGATGTAAAAGCCACACTTTCAGGCGGAAGGAAGGCCGGAAGGATAATTCTGGGGGCCTATTCGCAAAGCAGTTCTCCCCCATTGGTTTATACCGACTGGATATCAAATCACTATATTTTCCATAACAGCTTTCATAACCAAAAAACCACCAGCCTGTCATTCAACTATATTAACGATGCTTTAAAGCTGGATCTGAAGGCGGAGTATTTTTTAATCAGCGATTACCTTTACTTTTCGGCCCAGCCTAATGGTATTGATGCTACGCCAACGCAGCTAAATGCACCTATTAACCTGCTTAAAATAAGCCTGGGTAAAAATCTAACCTGGCGCAACTGGCATTTTGATAATTATATCGTTTATCAAAAATCAGATTATCAAAATACGTTGCGCACACCAAGTGTGTATACCTATACCAGCTTTTCACACTCTCAATTTTTATTTGGTGTGCTGCATAGCAATGTTGGTGTTGATGTTCGTTATAATACACCATACGTGGCGCCATCCTATGCTACGGGGTTAGGCCAATTCTATAACAGCAGCCCTAATGTTACCTTCTCTTCATACCCGGTGGCATCGGTTTTTTTCAAAGCTACGCTGATACGTACCAACATATTTGTACAATACGATTATGCAAACCAGGGATTACTTAGCCAGGGATATTACATGGTTAACCGTTATCCTGGGCCAAATCACTTGCTTAAGATCGGCATTTCATGGTCGTTCTATAATTAGATCAGGCCCCCTCTAAATCTCCCCCTTTTGGGGAGACTTTAAAAACTCTTCAATTTATTCTAACAAAGAAAGTCCTCCCTACCGGGGAGGATTTAGGTGGGGCTCGGCTTAGGTTTTCTGCTTCTTCTTTCTCGCTGCCGGGAAAAGCACATTATTCAATATCAACCGATACCCAGGAGAATTGGGATGCAGTGAAAGGTCAGTCGGCGGATCGTTGGGGTTGTGCTGGTAGTCTTCCGGATCATGGCCGCCATAGAATGTCCATTGTCCTTTGCCATATTCACCGTGGATATAACGGGCCTCGTTGGCAGTTTTCAATTCGCCCATTATGGTTACGTCTGGCTTTAGCTTGTCTTTGTTAAAGGCAGTAGCCAAGCCTCTGAAGCCTTTGATCACCCGCTCATGATCCTGGGTGAGCATGCTGGGCACCACGTCCCATTTGGCCGAAAAATCAAAAAGGGTAAAAAAGTCATGTGTGGGATCGATCCGGCGCGCATAGCTAACATCAATATCACTAAACCGGCGTGAGAACGGATCCACATCCACTGTAAAATTCCGGAAAGCGAATGTTTGCGTGAAATCAAGTTTTGATTGCGCCATCGGGTCGGCAGGGTCGCCGTCATAAACCGCATCGCATATATCTGTATTGGCTGCCGCAAGTGCTATATCAATACTGTCGGCACCCGAACACATGGCAAATAAAAAACCCCCGCCTGCACAAAAAGCCCTGATGCGCTGTGCAACCGCCAGTTTCATTTGCGATACTTTTTTGTACCCTAACCGCAAAGCGGTAGCCTCCTGCAACTTCCGGTCCTCCATAAATTTTGGCTGACTCCTGTACCTGCGGTAATTTTTACTGTATTGCCCCGTAAAATCCTCGTGGTGCAAATGCAGCCAGTCATATTTAGGCAAATCGCCCTTCAATACCTCCTCGTCATATACAATATCAAAAGGTATCTCGGCATACTTTAGTACCAGGATAACCGCATCATCGCTTGGTGTTACCCCTATTTTGGGCGAATAAACAGCTATTCTTGGCGCCTTTTCCAATTTAACCAGGTCCATATTTACTGATGGATCACTTATCTGGGTTTCTATCTCATTCACTTTTGCATCGGTCAAAACTTCATAACTTATGCCTCGTACCTTGCATTCGTCTTCTACCTTCTTTTCATATTTGGTCAAAAAGCTGCCGCTCCGGTAGTTGAGCAGCCAATCGACCTCACCGCCATTTTTTAATACCCAAAAAGCAACGCCGTATGATTTCAGATGATCTTTCTGAGCATCATCCATAGGAATAAGTATTGATGCTGACCTGGCTCGGAGAGGCGTTCCGATAATTATCAGAAAGAGAAAGCTAAAAGCTAAAAGATATTTGACAATCAGCCTCATGTGTTCAAAAGCCCCCAACCCCTGAAGGGGAGCAATTAAGATAATATTCCCCCTTTAGGGGGTTAGGGGGCCATTATGTTTTCTGCTTCTTCTTCCTAGCTGCCGGGAACAAAACATTATTCAATATC
>Ga0206890_1085_pt1 | contig 28172 bp, 27 predicted proteins | sample Alteio_BWOrgHeat_58_FD_152960 | JGI IMG/M metagenome (GOLD analysis project Ga0206890, IMG submission 152960) | Enriched cells from forest soil in Barre Woods Harvard Forest LTER site, Petersham, Massachusetts, United States - Alteio_BWOrgHeat_Nextera6 ... | reverse complement strand
CAGTGACGTGGTTTATCCTGGTTTCAGCTTTAATAACGCTTTCTTTCTATCACCCACTATTGATTTTTGCATTTCTTTATTCTATTATTTTCTTTTCAATCCGGAATGAGGTATTCATCAGCAAAAAACATTTATACCTTATTTCTGTCACCTTTTTTTTGGGTGTTCTGATAAAAACTATTGTATTCAGAACGCCTTATGAAAAGAATTCGCTCAGTGGCTTGAAAAATTTCATTACGCTGTTCCCGGATTTTTTTACACTATTCTCCAATAAACAGTTTTTCATGAATTGCCTTTTCAAATATTACTGGATACCCATCTTGTTTACAGGCACTATAGGATTATACTGTACCAAAAGGCAATGGGCTAACCTGTTGCTTTTTCTATCTTTTTTTATAGCCTATCTGCTGCTCATCAACGTAACCTTTCCCACAGATGTAACACCACTTTTTTACATCGAGAGTCTGTATCTCCCCTTAAGTATATTCCTTGCCCTTCCATTTGTATTTTATATTTTACCTGTTTTGGAAAAGAAACGATTGGCGCTTCCAGTGATGGTTTTGATAATAGTCAGCGGCTGTGTAAGAGTATATGCTGCTCATGATAAGTACACTGCGAGATTGGACCTGGAAAGAACTTACCTGGATAAATACGGCGGTGAAAAAGTAGTAATAAAAGCTACAAAAAAAGATAAAGATGTTCTGCAAATGCTTTGGGGTACACCTTATGAATTTCTGCTCTTATCTGTATCAGAGCACGGTAAGCCAGCCTCAATAATCATTGACGACCACCCTGAAAAATTAGTAGGGCTCACAACTCTGAAAAATGGCCTTAGGGTAAATTGGGAGACATACCCCTACAGTTCGCTGCCCACGAAGTACTTTAACTTTACAGACACAACCTCAGGCTATATTATTAATCCGTAAACGAAACTAAATGGGCTAAGCAAAAGGCATTTTAACCACCTTCGCTTTTACTCCCTTGTCCCTGATCATTACGAATACGTCACTGCCTTCAGTTGCATATTCTTTAGCCACATAACCCATACCTATTGCCTTACCGAGGCTTGGGGACTGGGTGCCTGAAGTGATTACACCAATTTCTTTACCTTCCGCATTTTGTATTTTATAATCATGGCGGGGAATGCCCTTATCTATCATTTCCAGGCCAACCAATTTGCGGGTAATCCCCTCTGTTTTCTGCTTTTCAAGGATGGATTTTGCCGTAAATTCCTTTGAAAATTTAGTGATCCAGCCAAGGCCAGCTTCCAGGGGGCTGGTAGTGTCATTGATATCGTTGCCATATAGGCAGAAGCCCATTTCCAGTCGCAGTGTATCGCGCGCAGCCAGGCCTATAGGCTTCATACCTTGCTGCATACCAACACGGAATATCTCGTTCCATATTTTATCTGCATCTCCGTTCTTATCCTCAAAGTATATCTCTACTCCACCCGCTCCCGTGTATCCGGTTGCGCTTACCAGTACATTATCCACACCTGCAAATTTCCCTTTAATGAAAGTGTAATACTTTAGGCCGGTAATATCCATGTCCGTAAGCTGCTGCATATACGCTACCGCTTTGGGGCCTTGTATGGCAAGCAGCGCTGTTTTGTCGGAGATGTTATGCATTTCGACACCCTTTGTATTAAACTTACTGATCCATTCCCAGTCCTTCTCAATATTAGAGGCATTGACCACCAGCATGTATGCATTGTTTTGCTCGAGGCAATACACAAGAAGGTCATCCACTATACCGGCCTGCTCATTTGGAAGACACGAATATTGGGCTTTACCATCAGTTAGCTTCGCCGCGTCGTTACTGGTTACCCGCTGTATCAGGTCCAGGGCATCCGGTCCTTTCAGGATAAATTCCCCCATGTGGCTCACGTCAAAAACGCCTGCATTGGTTCGTACACACTGATGCTCATCATTGATGCCTGTATAAGATATAGGCATATTATAGCCAGCAAATTCTGCCATTTTAGCGCCCAAGGCCAAATGCTTTTCCAAAAACGGGGTATGTTTCATATTTTATTGCTAAGTGGTGCAAAAATAACAGACAATTACAGATTTCCAGTTTTTGTTTTTTAAAAAGGGATAAGCCTTGATTCCCGTAATGCTTTTTATTATTCCACAAATTTCTAAATAGACGACTTTATGGTAGCTTTATTCACAGCCGCAACATACAACCATAGATTAGCTAACTGCATTATTATTATGCTTAAAAGTAAAAAGTAAATCTACGTGTTTTCGAATGATCTACACCCAGCCGTTCTTTTTAAAGGCTTCGTAACCAACTTTCATTGCATCGCGCACGTCTTTTAGCAGGTCATCGTCTATAGACTTTATATGAAAGCAGGCTTTACCTTTTAAGTGCTTCATGAACTCCGGGGACAGCCGATTTTTCACTGCTTCACAATTAGTGTAAATAGGCATGTAGTAAAAGCCAACATAGCTGCTCTGAAGAATAAGGGTCGTAAACGAAACTGCACCTTTTAATTTATTGTTCACATTTACGCCGGGCCTCTCAGACCACAGGTCATATTTTCCTTCAATATCAATACGAGCCCGGATAGCTCCTTTTTCGTAAGGCTTCACCTCTTTTTTCAGGGCGTTGAATATTTCCAGAAGCTGTTCCTGTGTAAGTTTTGCCATGATTGTTACTTATGAGACTTTTACTGTTCTAAGATTAAGCCTGCCTGCGTTAACAGCAAATTTATTATTAAATACCATTTCTTTATTGCCAAATTGCCAAATGGTATAGCCGTTTAAGTCAAATTGCGCCTAAATGGCACTATATTTATCATGGTTTAGATTTTGCTATCGTTACACAAAGACAATTATTTATGAATCAAAATGAGTTTCGCAATTATGCCATCAAGCATCATGGCATCAGTAGTTTAACTTTAGATAGTTATTCTTCTTCTTTAACTAAGTCTCCATCCGCGCTTACCCCATATATCATAGAGGAGCGCCCGATGAACGTTGCGTCCATGGACGTATTCTCCCGTTTGATGATGGATCGCATTATCTTCCTTGGAGAAGCCATAAACGATTATGTTGCTAATATCGTTACCGCGCAATTACTGTTCCTGGAAAGCACTGACCGGGTCCGTGATATTCAGATGTACCTAAACAGCCCGGGTGGAAGCGTTTACGCCGGACTCGGCATTTACGACACCATGCAGATCATCAACCCGGATGTGTCAACCATATGTACGGGTATTGCGGCGTCTATGTCGGCAGTGCTGATGTGTGCAGGCAGCAAGGGCAAACGCACTGCTTTGAAGCACAGCAGAATAATGATACACCAGCCCCTGGGCGGCGCAGAAGGACAAGCCAGTGATATCGAGATCACAGCTCGTGAGATCGGCAAGCTGAAAAAAGAGCTGTATGAGATCATTGCCCAACACTCTGGCCAGGAACTAAGCAAAGTAGAAAAAGACAGTGACCGCGACTACTGGATGACCGCAGCTGAAGCCAAGGAATACGGAATGGTGGATGAAGTGCTGGAGCGTAACCCACGCAAATCAGGAGAAAATACCGGATCCAAATAAACTTTGGAACTGTCTTAGATTACAATTACCAAATTCAAATAAGCCCTGTGATGACCAATCATCGCGGGGCTTTTTTACGCGCCGGGCACAAAAAAAGTGCAGGCCCCTTTGCGGACCTGCACTTAATATATTTCAATTAGTTGGCTTAGCGGATAAGTGTCAGAGTACCCTTATACACCTGGTTGCTGCCCCCGGGAAGAGCTACGACGATCTCATAGCTGTAAACGCCCAGATCCTGTGGTACGCCATTATATGTACCATCCCATCCGGTTTCGGGATTGTTGGTGTAATAGACTGCCTGCCCCCACCTGTTGAATATCCTCATCTCAACCAGGCTTTGGTTTTTAATCGGGGTGATCTTAAATACATCATTCAGCCCATCCCCGTTAGGTGTAAATGCGGAAGGGGCTCCCTGGTAGGTAGTATAGTCAATTTTCACAACAATATTAGCTGAATCCCTGCAGCCATAGTCATTCATGCCATATACAGTATAGACAGTAGTAGAGTCTCGAGGGGTAGCCAGCGGATTATTAATATTGGCATTGCTCAGCGTTCCGTTATCGGGAGTCCAGGAATAATATATCGCACCGCTGGCATTCAGATAAATGCTGCTGCCATATTGTATGGTCTGCGGGCTTGCAGTAACATTGATGAGCGTCACCGGAGGATATGAAATTATCGTTTCTGTATCTGTGGTAGAACAACCGTTTGGATTTGTGGTCAAAACAGGATAGGTCGTTGTTGCCGTCACCAGGTATTGATAGGTACCAACGCCGAAGAAATTGGTCGTTGCCGTATAGTTTTGTACCCCAGGCGAGACGTACGTGGAGTCTGTCCCGATATTGTTGATTGGTGTCCAGCTATAATTCCAGCCTATCCACGGAAAGTTAACCTGGGTATAGGCATAGAGTGGCATAGAGTCGAGAATACAAACCGACGTATCATGAACCCCCGTTTGAACGTTAAATTTAATCACATCAAAAGTATCTGTTGCAACAGCCGTACATCCGATTGAATCGGTTACCGTAAGCGTAGTAGTATAATGCCCATCAATAGGATAAGTATATGTAGAACTATCTATCGTAGCGGTAGACGATGGAGAGGTAACAACTGATGAGCGATTGCCATAGTCCCACGTAAAGCTTGGGTAATTTTGACTTATTGTCTGGCCTGTAAAAGTAATTGGAGTATTCAAGCAGACGGCATTAGACGAGGATGTAAAACTCGCACTAATTTGATGATTAAACTTTACCTGGAGAGAATCATAGGAGGTACAGGAGGCTACATGATAGGAGTTATACGCGAGTTTAATCCAATAACTACCAATATAAGAAGGGGTATCTTGGTAAAAGTGAGATAATGGTATGGCACCGGAACTATCAACGGAACCGTCTCCGAAATAGAAGTAAGAATAATATCCTGACGGTGTAGACGTATTGATAACAATCACCTGGTCTCCGTAGCAATGCAATATAGTATCAAAAGTAAACCTCGCCGGGTATGGAGGCGGATTAACCAGTGTCAGCGGGTTGCCCGGAGCACTACAGAGTCCTATTGTGGCTATAATATTCGTGTAAGAGCCCGCACCAAGACCGGTAATTGTAAACGAACTGTCGCCGAGTGTCACTCCGGTGAAAGCAGGTTGCACCGCGCCATTTTTATTGAAAGAAACGGAAACAGGCTGCATGGGAAACAATCCGTGAAGCACGATAGTGCCGTCGTCCTTTCCGCAGACAGTGGGGTTGGTAAACGTATCGCTTGATATGGCCAAGACCGGCCCTACCAGGGTAATTGGCCCTACAGTATTTGATGGGCATGTTCCCACCTTAACATAGATACCGTCGTAAAGACCTGCGCATAGGTGCGAAAGGGTTATAGTACTGTCAATTCCTGCGGTGGTCACTATCACGGGTTGCAGCACATGGTTAAACGCATAAAAGACGGTGTCTATCTGAAAAGGATTTATTCCTTCTAAAGTTATCGACCCATTACATACCCCGCAAGTGTATGGATTGAAATAGACATAAGTATCAATGTGTGGTATAGTACCCCCCATCGACCCAATTCCGGGAGGGGTGGTATAGATGTATGCCTTAGTTGTGTCATCGCAACCCAAAACGGCAGCCTCATAAGTAGTGCCGACTACCGGAGTTACCGTTAAAGTAGGTCCGGAACCAAGGTAGGCGCCGGTGCTGCTATCATACCAATATACTGCGGAAGAGGCATAAGGTATGGGCGCATAAGGAATAGAAGAAACGGTGTATGAGCCAGCCACAGGTGTAAACCTCCATGCCTCATCGGTGGCATTCCAGTCTGCCGGAAAGTCACGGCCCGGAGCTGTGGTAGCCAATGTACCAGCTAAATTTTTAACGCCCACTTCGGCGTAGCCACCGTTCCAAATGGTGCAAAAGGTGTGGTGCCCAATATGCACCTCGGCAATATTTGTCGTTTCGTAAATAATTATTTGAGTCGTCAACCAATTAGTAGTACAGTCGAACATTGCCGTGCCACACCAGGTAACGGCAAAATTCCGAAAAGGAGCGGTGCCCTGCATCGAATAATCAATAGTACCACCTGCAGGGATATACACATCGCACCACGGGCCACAAATACAATCAACAACGTCTGGAGCAGCAGCAGTACTGCCCAAAAGCGTGTTGGCAATTTGCCAGGTGTTAAACGCAGTAGCATTTGCCAGATCAAACCCAAGGCATCCGTTTGATCCGATAATACATGATGTATTTGGAGTGCCGTAAAAGTCAAATGTAAACCCAATTGGGATAACCACTGACCAGTTGTCATCTGCAGTAATTCCGGAAGATGTAGGAATAATACCGCCAGTTACCGAAGCACCGAGTGTAACATCAGTGCAATGAACAGTTCCTGTAAGAGTGATCTGGCTATAAGTATTGCAATAAATCAATAAAGAAGCAAAAAGTGATAAAAAGTATTTCATAAAGCTATAGATAACACAATTAAAAAAAAATTATTGCAAATAAAACATAAAGATAATAATACTCTGATAAACGAGCAATTTTTTCTGAAATAAATTTTCTACTCAAAAAAGACATGCAGTAATTACAAATGGTTGGGTGAATTATGACCAGTTACAATTTTTAGTGTTTTTTTAGGGACTCACATTATAATCTCTGATTTTATTTACACCATAAAAGGCGTTTGCTTTCGCAGGGTATCATATTATGATTTGCGATTTAGTTTACACCATAAAAAGGGGTTTTAAAATTACCACTTTATGATAAATAATTTTACTATACCGTAAGAAATTTTTAATATATTTTATAAATTTATATTTTATTATATTCTACTGATATACTAGAATATAAAATTATATTATAAAGACCTATTGATTCTCAATACAAGGAATGATGATATAGATTTTTTATTATCTTTAGGTATAAAATTCCGCTTAAAGCTAAATACACCATGAGAAAGATAGTATTTTCTTCACTTTTAACGATCACATATATTAGTGTCTTTGGCCAGTCACATAGTATTCAATGGCAAAAATCACTTGGAGGAAGCACTACAGAAGAGGCCTATTCCATCGGATTGACCAGTGATGGAGGTTATATTGTAGTTGGCCCTGCCCTTTCGGATGATGGCCAGGTTACCGGGCACCATGGGGTTGCCGGAAGCAATTATGACTATTGGGTAGTAAAATTAAATGATACGGGAGCCATCCAATGGGAGAACTCTTATGGAGGAAGCGCCGACGATATTGGCCAGTCCATACAGCAAACTCTGGATGGCGGATATATAGTCGCAGGTGCTTCTGAATCCACTGACGGGGATCTTTCCACATGCAGCATTGTCGAATATGATTATTGGTTATTAAAACTTTCTTCAACAGGCAGCGTTATATGGAAAAGTTGCTTTGGCGGTACCGGAGGTGGTGCATTTAATAAAGGATATTTTGTTCAGCAGACTCCCGATTCAAATTTCATTGTTGCAGGCTATACTAATTCTGCCGATGGCGGGGAAGTAAGCGGTTATCATGGAGGCAATGACTATTGGGTCATAAAAGTATCGTCAGTTGGCGGATTTGTTTGGGGAAAATGCCTTGGCGGTAGTGGCTCTGACATAGCCAACTGCGTACAAACGACATCGGATGGCGGGTATATCGTTGCCGGGAAAAGTAATTCCTCGGATGGCCAGGTAACCGGCAACCACGGCAGCACAGACTATTGGGTGGTAAAATTGGACGACACAGGAGGTACGCAATGGGAACAGAGCCTGGGAGGAACCGCCGAAGATGATGCAAATTTCATCAGGCAAACTTTGGATGGCGGGTATATAGTCGCAGGCGAGAGTTTTTCAGTCAACGGGGACGTAACCGGGCATCATGGAGATACAACTACCTCTGATTATTGGGTGGTGAAATTAAATGATACAGGTGGTATCCAATGGGAAACTTCCCTTGGGGGCAGCCAAAATGAGGTAGCTTATTCCATAAAGCAAACGACCGACAGCGGATATGTTGTGGCTGGGTACAGTACTTCAACCGACGGCAATGTTACGGGGAATCATGGCGGCGATGATTACTGGATAGTAAAGTTAAGTAAATCGGGTGCGCTTCAATGGCAGAAATCAATGGGAGGGAGCGGCACTGACGATGGTTACAGCATACAACAAACTCCAGACAGCGGCTACGTTATTGCAGGCGGCAGTAATTCAACAGATGGAGACGTTACCGGTAATCATGGAGCCTATGACTTTTGGGTGGTGAAATTAGCGCCTTGCCTGCTTGATAATCCTGTTATCACAAATACAGGCGATACGCTACACACTGCTATAAGCTATGCCGGATATCAATGGGAATTAAATGGTGTACCTATAGCGGGAGCAACGAATGCAACCTATATATCATCATCAGGCCATGGGACTTATGAGGTAACGGTGACAGATACCAGCGGCTGCACGGCTACTTCAGCAGGAGTCAGCGGCGTAAATACAATAAATTATTCTTCTGCAATAAGTATTATGCCCAACCCAACTACGGGGGAAGTTTCTGTTAACGGCTCGGGTTTTACAAAAATATGCGTCTACAACATCATGGGGCAACTCATAAAAGAGGCAGATAACACCAATAAAATATCAATTTCGGGAATGCCCGCAGGACTGTATTTTCTAAAGTTTTTCAATGAGCTGGGCCTGATTATCTGCCAGAAAAAGGTAGTAAAGGAATAGAGGGTTTTTAGTAAATCCAACCATTAATAGAGTAGTATTAAAATCACCTCTCTCTGCAATTCGGCACGCGGAAACGCTTATTGAGCGCAATCTCTCTGCCGACAATCGTGCAAAATGGCGATTGTTCTCGTTACGTGACATTAACTTTAATCATTTGATTAAATAATTTGTTTAAATCAGATTTTTAAAGCTACCTTTGCCTCCTGGTTATGAAAGTAAAAACTGAAACAGAGAACAGTGCTTCTACGGAAGAAAAGATAAAAGAAGCTGCCAGGCGGGTGTTTATTAAGAAAGGTTATGCAGCTACCCGGACGCGCGATATTGCGGAAGAATCAGGATTCAATCTTGCGTTAATAAATTACTATTTCAGGAGTAAACAGAAGCTGTTTGATATGATAATGGTGGAGCATTTACAACTTTTTATACAGAGCATTTTGCCCATTGTAAATAATCCCGCAACAACATTGTACGAGAAAATTGAAATGGCGATCAGTCATTACATAGATATGCTGATTAAAAATCCTGACCTCCCAATCTTTGTACTGAGTGAAATAAATGCCGACCCTGGAAAACTGCTTGCTAAACTGGGTATTGATGGTAAAAGGCATAAAGAATTGTATGTGGTGAAACAATGGAAAGAACTGGAGGCTGCAAAAAAAATCCCAACGGTAAATCCTGTCCACATCATGATGAACGTTATTTCTATGATCATATTTCCTTTTGTGGGCAGTCCCTTGATACGAAGCAGAACAGGCCTTAGTTTGGAGCAGTTTAATGTATTGATGGAAGAACGGAAAAAACTAATTCCTGTTTGGGTAAAATCAATGATAAGTTGAGAAGTTAAAGAGGTCAAAAAGTTAAAGAGGTTAAAAGGTTAAAGAGGTTAAAACGTTAAAGAGTTAAAAAGTGATGGATGCCGGTACAATATGTTTGCAATTTTTTTATCAAAACACTGAAGTGAAAACAACATGCTAAAAAGGTACGGTATAATAATAATGCTATTGTTATCAGGGAGCCATACTTATGCGCAAACTGTGTTCAGATCGCTGGAAGAAGTGTGGAAATATGCCGATGCTCATAACATTACCATAAGAACCGCAAGATATGAAGCAGAAAAAGCAGGCTATGCTAAAGACCAGTCTATCGGGGCCTTGCTGCCACAGGTTAGCGCCACCGGTTCTTACACGGATAATACGTCTTTACAAGCAACATTGATACCGGCCGACCTCCTCCCAGGCGGCACTCCCGGGGCATACAGGGTGCTGCAGTTTGGAGAACAATTTGTTTATGCAGGTGGCATTGCCGCACAACTAAACATCTTGAATTTACAAAACTGGTATAATGCAAGGATTGCAAAGGAAACGGAAGAATTGAACAAAGCATCCTATGCCAACAACAGGAAAACCGTTTACCAGCAAGTAGCTACCCAATTTTATACTTACCTGCTGATGCAGGAAGCCGCGAGGCTAGCAGCGCAAAGCTCATTACTGGCAGATTCTGTTTACCAGTCAACGAACGACAAATTTAAAGAAGGGTCTGTAAATGAAGGAAATGTTGACGTTGCCAAGCTAAACTACGAGCGGGCGCAGCAAAACTATATCACTGCAAATTACCAGATGCTCATAGCCCGGAATAATATGAAAGCGCTACTCAACTTCTCCGTTAAAGATTCATTGATCATTGACGCAACAATGACCAACACTTTGGAAACTGGGGCAACAGCTGCTTTCGAGGAAGACCCTACAATTACTCTTGCCTTAAAACAGGAAAAGATCAGCTTAACCCAATACAGGGCTGCTAATGGTGCTTATGCACCGACGATAAACCTGGTATATAATTACAGTACACAGCGGTATGACAAAACCTTTGAGCCATTCACCGACGCTACCGGCACAGCAGGATGGTTCCCGGCGCAATATTGGGGATTGCAGGCTAACCTGCCATTATTCACCGGCGGCAGCAGGTGGTTTAATGCTAAGAAAAATAAAATTGGCTACATCGAGAGCAAAGAACAATATGAAAACGCCCAAAAACAATCGGCAATAAATGATGAGAACATCAGGCTGAATTATATGAAAGCTATCGCCGTTTTAGAGAAAGCAAAAAACGTAATGAACTTGTCGTGGGATAATTATGCCCACATTTCATATCGGTATGAGGGTGGCATAGAATCAATAGAGGCAAGGCTTAACGCATTTAAAGACTATATAGATTATCAAAACCAATACCTCAATAGTTTATCAGACATGCTGGTGCAGCTTTATCAAATAAAAATACGCCAACAATCTTTTTAAATAATAAAAAAATAAAAAATAAAAAGTGCATCGAATGAGCCGGATAAATTTAATACTTGTAACGCTTGTTTTACTCTCTATAACAGCCTGTAAACCCAAGTACGATGAAACTTCACCAAAAATAGCGCCGGTTACTGAAGCGGTATTTGCATCTGGCGTCATAGAGCCAAAGGATGCCTATACGGTTACTTCACTGTCTGATGGATTTATTGTGCGCAGTTATGTTGCAGAAAACGACCTGGTAAGCGACAACCAGTTGCTGTTTCATCTGGACAACCGCCAGCAGAATACCCAGGTAAAAATCGCGGAAACCAATATGCAGTTTGCAAAAATCAATACTGCAAACAACTCCCCTGCCCTGTTGCAAATAAAGGCACAGGTGGACGCAGCCAAAATAAAACTGCAGACAGATTCTATAAACCAGCTTCGCTATGAACATTTGTACACAACCAATTCCGTATCAAAACAAGACCTCGACAACGCAAGGCTTAACTACCAGTCGTCGTTAAGCGGATATAAAGCCGCCATAGCAAATTATAATGCGACAGAGGACAAAGTAAACCAGGACTATACAAACAGCCAGTCTATGTTGCAAAATGCTGTGGCCGGTAACCAATATTACGAACTTAGAGCAATAGGCCCGAGTAAGGTTTACCAGATATTTAAAAAGCAGGGAGACCTGGTACGTAAAGGCGACCAGGTAGCCCAACTCGGCAATCCCGATTCCATAGTTATAAACCTCGACGTGGATGAGGGTAGTATAGCCAAGGTGCAATTAGGACAGCAGGTATTGGTGGAATTAAACACCGAAAAAAACAAAACTTATGAAGCGCTGGTCAGTAAAATATACCCGCACTTTAATGAAACGTCGCAATCTTACAAGGTGGAAGCGCGATTCCTGGTAGAAATGCCCGGGCTTATATCAGGGACCCAGCTACAGGCTAATATTATTACGAACAAAAAAGCGAACGCAATGCTTATCCCGCACGTGTTCGTCATCAGTGGGGATAAAGTGCTGGTGAAAAAAGATAAGAAGATTGATACAACAACCATTACTACCGGTATCATTTCTGATGAATGGATAGAGGTGCTCAGCGGGCTGACTGCAAATGATATAATTCTGAAAGAAAAAAATGCCGGCGCAAGTGGCAATACACCAAGTTTTCCAAAATAAACCCCTGGCCCCTAAAGGGGAACCAGCTATTTAGCTTATCAAAAACTTTGAGGATTAGAATATTAGATTCGACGCTTTTATTTGTAACAAAAAACCACCTGACTACGCAAAATGAGCGGAAGCCTTTTAAAAGGTTGGGAGGGTTAAACAAGAGGAAGCCCCTTTAGGGGTTGGGGTTTATGAAAATAAATGTAAATACCGAAATAGCGCTTACATATCTTGCAACAAGAAAGAAGCAAACCGCGATAGCCGCGCTGGGCGTAATGTTCGGCATTTCCATGTTTATATTTATGCAGTCGCTCATGAAGGGCACGAACGATTATTTTGAAAAGATGTCGTTCAATACCACGCCGCACATAAGGCTGTATAGCGAGAATAAAGTAGCCGACAATCACATGCTCGTTAACTTTCTTAAAGACCCTTCTGTTAAAATACTTACTAACCCCAAACAACTGATACAAACGCAGGGTATTATTAATCCGTATGGCATTATCCGGGAAATAGAGCATAATCCGCAGATTACAAGTGTTACGCCGCAGGTGTTGGCTGATGTCATCTATACGAGCGGCAGCGTTCAGATAAACGGTAATGTCGCCGGCGTGAACATAGACCAGGAAGACAAAATGTTTGACCTGCAAAGCGATATGGTTTCCGGTGACCTGCACGACATCAACAGGGTTAATAACGGGCTGCTTATAGGTAAAGGTATTGCCGATAAACTAAGCCTGCATGTAGGCGACAATATTACGGTAACAGCAGGCACAGGTAGCCCGACCATAATGAAGGTGATAGGCATATATGCCACAACGATAAAGGCGGTAGATGAAACCAAGTCTTATGCCAATATAGTGCAGGCGCAAAACCTGCTGGGCAAAGACCGGAGCTATGTCACCGATATTAAAATAAATATAAAAGACTATGAAAATGCGCCGGAGGTGGCTCGCACTCTTGAAACAATTACCGGCTATAAAGCGGAAGACTGGGTACAGGCCAACCAGCAACTGAAAGCCTCCTTTAAGATAAGGGCCGTCATTCTAAATTCAGTTATCGGGGTATTGTTGCTCGTAGCGGGCTTCGGCATATACAACATCCTAAACATGACCATTTATGAAAAAATAAAAGAGATCGCCATCCTTAAAGCCCAGGGATTTTCGGGGCAGGCTGTGACGAGTATATTTTTACAACAAGCCATTTACATTGGCCTTATGGGTGGTATTATAGGGATCACCGTCGGCTACCTGGTTACGTACATGGTCTCGCGCATATATATAGGGGCAGGTACGCTCAAATACTTGCCTATGTCATTTTATACACCCCATTATATTGAAGGTGTTTGCTTCGGCATATTGACTACCATAGCGGCAGGCTATTTCCCTGCCAGAAAAGCTTCCAAAGTTGACCCCGTAACTATAATCAGAGGATAATGGCAGATATCGCACTTCAAGCAACCGCAATCACCAAGTATTTCCATGACCCGGTAACTATGCCGGTACTGAAAAATATAACTATGGAGGTAACAAAGGGCGAGTTTGTTTCCATAGTGGGCAAGTCAGGCTGCGGAAAGTCCACATTGCTGTATGTGCTTTCTACCATGGACAGGGATTATGAAGGCACACTCGATATAAATGGGGTGAAGGTTACCGGAAAGTCTTTAAACGACCTGGCGCGCATACGCAATACTTCCATTGGCTTTGTGTTCCAATTCCATTACCTGCTGCCAGACTTCACCTGCCTCAAAAATGTAATGATACCGGGACTGAGATTAGGTAAGTTTTCTTACAAAGAAATAGAAGCAAAAGCCTATGAAAAATTGAAAATGTTTGGCGTGGAAGACCAGGCACTAAAAAAAGCAAACAAACTTTCCGGCGGCCAGCAACAGCGCGTAGCGATAGCCCGCGCCCTCATCAATGACCCCACGATTATTATGGGCGACGAACCGACAGGCAACCTCGACTCAAAAAATACCGGGATTGTATTTGACCTTTTTCAAAAACTGACTAAAGAGCTTGGCCAGACAATAATTACGGTAACCCATGACGAAGACTTTGCCCATAGGTCAGACCGGATTATTGAGATGGCTGATGGGGAGATAAAAAGCCATGGGAAGTGAGCGTGTATATTAGGTAAATTGCCATTTATTGAGTTGTCTTGAACGATTGAACTACTATATCTATCACATCGTCAAAAGAGAATTTCTTATTTAGCTCATGTGGATCTAAGTAAGCAATGTGGGTTAGGCGTCCCCACCCATGCGTTTTAGGAACTATTTCGGTTAAATGTTTTGGGTCATTAATTTTACTATTATTTGTGCGTAAAAGAAGCCTTAATTCATGTTTCTGAATTTTTATTTCTAAAAATTTCACAGACGTCTTATAATTAATTACTCTTTCGTTTGTGTAACGGACAATATGAGGGCTTAGATTGCAAATTTTAGTATCAAGTTCTTTGAAAAAAAAATCCATTTCGTTTGCCGCACCATCCAGATGTTTTTCGGCATTCCTTTTCACTTCCGGTAATATTTTTACACTCCTTTCTCGGCTTCTTTTTTCAATTAATACTTCAAGTGGTTCATTATTTAAATAATGGATAAGCAGCAGTCCATCTTCAAACCAAATATACCTTATCAAAGTGATTTCACCCTTACTCTTTTTTGCTTTGTCTATATCGGCATCAGTAAAGTCCTTGGCAATTAGCACCAATTCAATACTGCCTTTAATGATGTCTTTATGTTTGGGAAGTTCAATTAGATAGTTTTGGGTTGCTAACAAATAGATGAGATGTCAGCAAAATTTTCTTCAATAAAATCCCTGTAATCGCCGGCCTGATTTCTAATATTTTTATCAAAATCTCTTTTCAGCTCAATAATCACAAATTTCTTTGTCCTTGAATTAAATGCTAAAATATCAATTCTACCCGCTGTTCCCTTGCTTCTTACATTACCTTCAAGAAAAAACTCCCTTTTTATAAAAATAAATTGCGGAAAGAAGTCTGCCCAATTATTGGACAGAAAATTGTTTAATTCCGCTTCAGATTTTCCAACTGTTTTAAGAAATTTTTTATTGCTTGAAGAGAATATTTGAATCATAATAAGTATGTGAATTATTTCTCAAAGATAAAATTGTTTTCAACTATACAGACAGTTATTATAAAATGTAAATAAAACATTCTAAAAATAGAATTATCTCTCAGGATTGAGAATATTTCCTGAAGCAACAAACCGATCGCACGTAAGCAACAACTCTGGGAATAAGTATACAAAGGTAAAAGCGGCTCGAAAACAAACGAACAACTTCCCAATGCCTGCCACTAGTCAAAAAAAGGCTAATTTTACAATACTAAATTCTTATTAGAATGGGCTTAACGTACACTAATGTTTTGATCAGCAACCCGCGCAAACCTGAACTTAAACCTCTTGAAATAAGGTGCTTGGCGGACACCGGTGCGCTAATGATGAGTATAACGGAAACAATTGTGGTACAATTACAGCTGGACGAATTAGAGAAACGCGTTGTTACTATTGCCGATGGCAGTACCAGGCAGTTACCATTTGTGGGGCCTATTCGTATTGATTTTGAAAACCGTTTTTGTTTTACCGGGGCGTTTGTTCTAGGCAATGAACCTTTGTTAGGAGCGGTACCAATGGAAGAAATGGACCTTGTCGTTCAGCCCTCACAACAAAAAGTGACCGCAAATCCGGCACATCCAAATATTCCGCAATACATCATGTACTGATAAATAATCCACAGCAATACCTGTTTTCTTTCATTTGCATCATGGCAGCATATTGGGTAAAAACACCTTTATGGTTTAAAAAAATATTCCCGCGGGATATGATTTGGGATATGCCGGCAGGCAATGAGCCCACGGTATATGTGACCTTTGATGACGGCCCCCACCCTACTGCCACGCCCTTTGTGCTGGAGCAACTGGAAAAGTATAACGCACAAGCCACGTTCTTCTGCGTGGGCAACAATGTAAGCCTGTACCCGCACATTTATGAGCAAGTATTGAAAGCAGGGCATGCAGTAGGCAATCATACCTACGATCATTTAAACGGATGGAAAACGAGCGGCGAACACTATCTGAAAAATATTCAAAGAGCCAGCGGGTATATTGACAGCAATGCCTTCAGGCCGCCTTACGGAAGAATAAAATTTTCACAGGTAAGAAAGCTGAAAGAAAGCAATCCGAACTGGAAGATATACATGTGGGATGTGCTATGCTGCGATTTCGATGTCACCATTACCGGCGAGGAGTGCCTCAATAATGCTGTAAATAACATAGCGCCCGGCTCTATCATCATATTTCATGACAGTACGAAAGCGTGGGAGCGGATGAGCTATGCGTTGCCGCGTTTTCTGGAATACTGTAAACAACGGAATTGGAAAATGAAATGTTTGCCTACTTAACGTTGGTAAAAACTAAACATGTCATTTTCTAATTAAAGTTTGACCTTTGCTTTATGACATTCACAGACTCACATACCCACTTATACGATGAGCGGCTTATAACAGATGAAGAGCAAATACAACGCGCCGTAGACGCAGGCGTAACCAAAATGTATATGCCCAACTGCGATAGCCATACCATAGATGGAATGCTGCAACTCGCGGATAAATGGCCGGCAAACTGTATGCCTATGATGGGGCTGCATCCATGCTATGTGAAAGCGGATTATAAAGATGAATTGGCAATGGTGGTTGATTGGTTGCAAAAAAGAAAATTCTGTGCCGTAGGAGAAATAGGTCTTGACTACTACTGGGACATGACTTTTAAAAGAGAACAAATAGAAGCCTTTGAAACACAGATAGACCTCGCACTACGATACAGCCTGCCGATTGTGATACACAGCCGGGAATCCACACAGGATTGTATAGATATCGTAACGAAGAAGCAAAATGGGAAACTCACAGGCATTTTTCATTGCTTCAGCGGCACTGTGGAAGAAGCTATGCGGATTACAGAACTTGGTTTGTACCTCGGTATTGGCGGAGGGCTAACCTATAAAAAAGGCAACCTGCCCGAAATAGTAAAAGAAATACCACTTACACACATAGTATTAGAAACTGATGCGCCTTACCTCGCTCCCGTACCTTACCGCGGCAAACGCAATGAGAGCAGCTACATTCCTATAATAGCGCAAAAAATAGCTGACATAAAAAATATTCCCATAGAAGAAGTAGCGGCAATAACCACAGCCAATGCAGAAAAAATTTTCCTTGTCTGAACAGACAGAGGCAATTCCGACATAGGAGGCCCTGGTTGCCGGGATACCATGTCGATAAATAAATCTGACTACCTATATTGGGAACCTGGATTAGCTTGTCGAATCTGCAACACGCAAAGTGTGCAATATGCAAAGTACCAGGGGGAGGAGAATAATCCGCCACTCCTATGTAGGGTATGTCGGGGAATTATTCGCCCCGCCATATCCCTGGTATCAATCATATCGTTCATTAGGGTCATTGTAGGGCCTGTCATTATCAAACATACCTCTGTTGTCAAAGTCCAAGCCTCTATAGCCTTGGGACAGGTCTGCATGATGGGCTGCTTTCTCATCGTTGGTTACTTGGAAACTGCTATTAGTTGCGGACTGTCTGGGCCCTTCAATGAACTGATGGGAAACTTTGTCCTGAATGGTAACTCTCATACATACGGGAGCCTAAGAACCATGCCAACGTGGTTACAGAGACGTACTCTTTGTAAGGAACACAGAGTACATTCCATCAATCAAATTCGCTGGGAGCAATACATTCCTTCCAATACTCAACGATCTTTTTTATGGTATTTTCTAAGCCCTGGAAAGAACCTGCCTTTATGAAGAACCCCTGTACAGATAAGGCGTAGGCATCCATAACTGATTTCTTGGTAGCGCTTGTCGTAAAGAACAAATATGGAATACATTTTGTATGTAACTCTTCGTTTGTAAATATCCTGTTCCTTACCTCAAACCCATTTATTTTAGGCATGTTTATATCAGAGAGAATCAAAAAGGGGTGTACCTCGGTCATGTCTATGAATTCGAGTGCTTTATTACCATCGGCAAAATAGCAAATCCTGTTTTTATAACCGAGTTTAAGGAAAATCTCGGCGAGTACCTCCTGGTCGTCCATGTCGTCCTCTATGACTATAATCGGACCGTCTTTATTCATAGCAGCAAAGGTACTGTATTATCAGAAGTTGTTGAAGATTGCAGATTGGATGGGTGTATGACAAATCGCACCTCTATTTGGTTGTCCCCCGACTTTCAAGTCGGGACAAATACAATACCATAGTGGCTTTAGCCGAAACTGCTCATGTAGTATTACTCATATTGTATATTTTGGCTAAAACCTGACAAATAATCTCTTTAGCCCCTGCCCTAAAGGCCGGGGCAATTAACAATCCAAATTTGGCCAGTGCAATTTGTCACACACCTTTATCACTAAAAAATTTTCCCCGTCTAAACAGAATGATTACCTTTGCAGCCCACTAATACGGAGAGATGCTCGAGTGGTTGAAGAGGCACGCCTGGAAAGTGTGTATACCTGTCAAAGGGTATCCAGGGTTCGAATCCCTGTTTCTCCGCCTTATCATACAATAGCCTGCTAAAGCATTGAATCTTAGCAGGCTATTTCTTTTTTCAAACTATCTTCTGTGCATGAATGCCCATATATATTCAATATTATTTGAAAATAAGATGGTTATAAATGTTTGTAAGCTCGAATCCCTTCTTCATATAAAGTAAGACACAGTGTGGTTAGTTATTGCAACGGATACAACAATCACTGCTAAAGTTCCCGTCATTATATCCCGAAAAAAATAAAAATAAATTTGCGCAACTCAAAGGTTGCGCATATATTTGCAACCTGCCGGTTGCGCAATTAATAATCAGGAATGAAACAAGATATATTCCAGGCCATATCAGACCCAACACGCAGGGCTATTCTATCATTAATCGCTATCCAGGCATTGACGCCAAATGCAATGGCCGAAAAGTTTGACATGACCCGCCAGGCGGTATCGAAACACATTAAGGTGTTACACGAATGCGAATTGATTAAACCCGAGCAGAGTGGCCGGGAAATTTATTATCACTTTAACGCGAAAAAAATGCTGGAATTTGACCATTGGTTAGCCCAATTCAGGCAAAACTGGGAAACTCAATTTAATCAATTAGACCAATTATTATCAGCAATTAAAACACGGAAATAATGAACAACGATTTGCTATTTGATTTTAACGTTGACAAGGCAGCGAAAACGGTATATATTACCAGGGAGTTTAATGCCGGGCAGGCTTTAGTATGGGATGCCTTTACCAGGGCCGAACTACTGGATCAATGGGTGGCGCCGGCGCCTATGCGCGCCAAAACCAAGTATATGAATTTTGAAGTAGGAGGGCGGCGGTTTTACGCCATGATAAGCCCAGACGGACAGGAGCGCTGGGCGGTGCAGGAATTTACTTCCATTACCCCGAAAACCAATTTTAAGATGTATAACGCGTTTGCGGATAAAGACGAAAACCGTGAACTGCCGGGTTCTGAATGGGATTACAATTTCAGCGAACAAAATGGCATAACCAAAGTGGACATTACCATTTTTAATGAATCGTTTGAGCGACTGGAGAAATTATTGGAGGGCTTCAAAATAGGCTTCACCATGAGCTTGAAAAACCTGGAAGAACTGTTGGCCTCTCTATCGTAGAAAACATAAAAAGAAAATTTAGAATCACTTTTAAAAAATAAAAATTATGAGAACAATTAATCCCTGGATCAACTTTAATGGAAATGCCGAAGAAGCATTTACTTTTTACAAATCAGTTTTTGGCGGCGAGTTCGGGAAGATCGTTCGTTTTAAAAACCTGGCAAGCGATGCATTTCCCATACCGGAAGATGAAGCTAACAAAATAATGCGCATCGCCTTACCTATCGGTAAACACAATGTATTAATAGCCAATGACGTTCCCGGATTTTTGGGACGGGTAAGCGAAGAAGAAAACCGGTCGAAAATAGCAGTTAGCGCCGAAAGCCGGGAAGAAGCTGAAAAAATATTTAACGGGTTATCGGCAGGCGGATCTGTTGAAGGGCCCATTGGCGAAGGCCCCTGGGGTACCTACGGTGGCATGTTAAGGGACAAATATGGTATTGAATGGATAGTGGAATTTGACCCGAATTATAACGGCCAAATTTAACCGAAGAAAAAAGCGCCGCTTACGTGGTACCGAGTCCACCTAAGGGATCCAGCCATGTTTAAAAATAAGCTATCACCTTCAAATCCTCCAAGAAAAAGCTCGAAAGCTGTCCCTCTCTGCCCGTCTTCGCCCGCTGAAGCCTCAGCGAAAGCGGGCTGCTGAACTAAAGAACTAATGCCAAACTTTAGTTCTACGACTAAACTTAGCGGGCTTCGGCAAACGAAGTCCGCTTTTTCGTTATTAATGTCCAAAATTTGGTGATAATAAAAGACATTCCACGAAATGCAGTGCATGAAAAAGCCTCACCCCTTGAATTTCTCCATTGTTGCGGAAGTCTCCGAGCTTATCCCCTCTGATTTAGCAACATTTCTGAACGTGAGCAATAGAATCTTTACGTCCAGTGCGAAACTAATGTTATTCACATACCAAATATCGTAGGCAAACCTTTGATCCCAGCTTATCGCATTTCGCCCGTTCACCTGAGCCCATCCGGTAATGCCTGGGCGAACATTATGCCGTTGTTTTTGAGTGTCGTTATACAGTGGCAGGTATTCTTCCAGCAGCGGCCTGGGGCCAACAATGCTCATATCTCCTTTGATTACATTCAGCAGTTGAGGCACCTCGTCCAGCGATGTTTTGCGAACGAGCTTACCAATGCTGGTCATTCTATCTGAGTCCGGCAACAATTGTCCATTGCCATCCTTTCGGTCGTTCATTGTTCTGAACTTTATAACGTTGAATATTTTGCCATCCTTACCCGGCCGCCGCTGGATAAAGAAAGGCTTGCCGGAATTTACGATTGCAAGCAACAACACAGCTACAATAAATACCGGTGACAAAATCAAAAAAACAACCAGCGCAACCACAAAATCTAAAAGTGGCTTAAAAAAGGAGGTGTAAACAGATGGGATGCGGCTACGGTTCATCAATGCCGGTAAATTTACTTAATTTTACATGCCAAATGAGCATTAGGAACAATACGGGCATGGTTTTATAGGTGCTTGCTCACAAGCGTACTTTTGAGCAGCATAAACAAAGATTAAATGAAAAATAAAACATTGGTATTAGGGGCCTCCGAAAACCCGGATAGATATAGTAATAAGGCCATTCTTAAATTACAAAGCAAGGGAAACGATATAATAGCAATTGGTAAAAAAGCAGGCAAAGTCAACAATACAGAAATACTTACCCAGCCAATTCCATCAGACGACGTTGAAACAGTAACCCTATACTTAAATCCACTCCATCAAAAACCCTATTACGATTATATCATTTCCCTAAAACCAAGGCGCATCATCTTCAACCCTGGCGCCGAAAATGACGAACTGGAGCGCATAGCCGCACAAGAAGGCATTAATGTTTTGGAAGCGTGTACGCTTGTAATGCTCAGCACAGGCCAATATTGAAGAAAGTCAGAGGGCAAATCTTTAAAACTAAAAGTTTTCACAATAATCTTTTTATACCCAAGGAATTAGCCGATATTTACGTCAATACTAGTATGCGCTTTAATAAATGAGCAAATCAAAGTCCATACAAATTACTATCCCAAATCCCTGTTCGCAAAAATGGGATGCAATGATACCCGATGCTAAAGGCCGCAGATGCGACCATTGCCAAAAAAGTGTTATTGATTTTACTACCTGGAGCGATACAGCGCTTTACAATTTCTTTTCAAAAAATACAGAACATGTTTGCGGTCGTTTTCTTTCCACCCAGGTTAACCACCCAATAAATATTCCTTACCAGCCACACAGCAGTTTATACAGGATAGCAATTGCGTTAGGATTGACTTTGATTTTCACAGAACGAAATGAGGCAATCGCGCAAAACAAAGCTCCATTAACACAACAAAATCCAACAAAAGGAAATACTGATACTGTTGAAAAAAAACACAGCATAACAGCGATTGATAGTGCTATTATAGCCTTACAAAACGACTATTTTATTACTGGCGACATATTTGTGCGTGAACCTGAGATTCCAAATCCAAAAGCTATGCCAATCTCAGATTCCATCATAAACTATTTGCTAAAACACACTAATAATCAACCAATAAAACCCGTTATTAACACCCAACAAAAAGCAGATTCACGATTGAAAAAATAAGTCAAATGCCCATCAGATAACGACCTATCAACCAATCAACCAATCCACAACGCCCCGCCCACACTGTCCCTGCTTGCCCCCGTTACACTACTCAATACATTAATTTCTTCACGCCACCTCAGTGTGCCTATAAGCGCCATTATCAGCGCCTCTTTATATTTTACAACTTTCACATCAGGTACCACCACCGACACATTATAAGGCAATAGTGCCTCCGTAATCTGCATCACTAAAAAACTATTAAAAGCCCCACCGCCTGTTGCCAGTAATGTTGCCTGTTCTTTAGCATGCGGGTTTTGTCTTACAGCCTCCGCCACCTGGCAGGCTATATGTTGCGTAGCAGTATGCAGCATGTCGTAACTATTATGGTTGCTCTCTAACAGCTTGGGAAATACAAGTTGACACGCCACCTCATTACTCAATGATTTTGGAGGCGGTAATTTGTAATAATCAGCTGCATTCAAATTTTCCAACACATCTCCAATTAAATTGCCCAATGCCGCCATAGCCCCATACTCATCCATATCTTTGCGTTCCCGCACTGCTAACGCATTGAGTACCTGGTTTGCTGCACATACATCAAATGCTATTAAATCTTCACCATTACGAACAGAAATATTAGCGATACCCCCTATGTTCAATAGATAATCATAACCGCCAAAAAGCAACTTGTCGCCTATAGGCACTATCGGCGCTCCTTGCCCACCCAACGCAACATCCATAGCGCGGAGATCATTGATGACTGGCAGTCCGGTAATAGCCGCTATGGCAGCCCCATCACCTATTTGGCAGGTAGTCTTGTTTTCCGGTTCATGAAAAACGGTATGCCCATGCGATGCAATAAAATGAACCTGGTGGCCCAGGTCATGACGGGCAATAAATTTGTTGACCTGCTCACCTATGTACTTCCCGTACCGGGTATGTAATTTTAAGAAATCCGAAACATTAATATCAGCTGCGTGGCGCAAATCAGTTGTCCATTGCTCGCTATATGGGATACAATCTCCATGCAGTATTTCATAGCTCCATTGCCCCCTCACTTCATCCAACTGCACATGCACTATATCAAGCCCATCCAACGAGCTCCCCGACATCAATCCAATAACTCTGTAAACCATAGTGTAAAAATAGGAATTAGGAATTAGCGCAAAAAAGGAATTTGGATTGTAATCTATAAGAAAATTTGTATAAAGAGGAAATTTGGCCACCTATGTCCCTAATACATCACGATAAACAAACAACAATCCCAATTCCCAATCCCTAATTCCCAATCCCCATTTACAACTTCCATTCCTTCTCCAGCCATTCTTTCATCATCGTATCCGTAAAGTCTATACGGATAGGTACAATGGATGCAAAACCCTCATTCAGTGCATCTACATCTGTACCAGGATGCTTGTCCATATTCACAAATTTGCCTACCATCCAGTAATAATCCTTTCCTCTCGGGTCCACTCTATGGTCAAATTCTTCGGCCCATTTCGCATAAGCCTGCCTGCATATTTTCATCCCCTTGAAAGCAGCTAAGGTCGTAATCGGGATGTTCACATTCAGCAGTATATGTTCCGGCATTTGCTGCGCAAGCATGCGCTGTGTAAGATCGCGTGCCACCTTCTTAGCCACCGCAAAATCAGCCTCAAACTTATAATCAAGTGATGAGAGGCCAATAGACGGCACTCCTTCTATAGCCGCCTCCATAGCCGCGCTCATGGTACCGGAGTAGATCACGTTTATGGAGTGGTTAGCGCCATGATTTATGCCGCTCAGGCACAAATCCGGTTTGGCATGTAGTATTTTATCGCGGGCCAGCTTCACGCAATCGGCTGGAGTGCCACTGCATTGCCAGGAGTCTATTCCCTCAAATACATCCACTTTATTCAGCCGCAATGGGTCGCCAACTGTTATGGCATGCCCCATACCCGACTGCGGACTGTCCGGCGCTACGACAACTACCGTTCCCAGGTCCCTAACCGCTTCCACTAATGCCCTAATCCCTGGCGCTGTAATGCCGTCATCGTTAGTAATGAGTATAACCGGCTTTTCTTTTTGCATACTGCAAAGATATAAAGCCCTTCTCTTACGGGTAGTGTTATCTTAATGTAAAGGGATATAAGCTGAGTCTTAAGTGTGATCCGCTCTTCGCAATCCCTCAAAACTGGCTGCACAAAGTAGTCGTATCTACAATAACACCGGAAATATTGGTATCCACCTTATTGTGGGCCGCTTGGTAGGTATCAATCACAGCATTATCAACATTGCACTTAGTATAATCAGCGAGATTAACATATTCTTTTACCCCGCCGGAATCTGTTATAACCGTACTCTTACAAATATAACAGGTAAACACGGAGCGCTGCGTACATGACGCAAAAACCAAAAAAGAAAATAATAGGATCCCAATACGCTTCATCATGCAAATTTATACATTACAGTACTAAGCCTGGTGCCTGTCACTATTTTCTTTTGGGAAGTTAAGTGGGCTACTCGCCCTGGGAAAGCCCCTTTAGGGGTAGGGGGTTAATTATCATCATTGCCTTACCGTTCATCTTGCTAAGCCCATGTATCTTCTCATACCATTCATACCCTACCCCAAGTTGTTCTTTCATTGCCGCCTTCATTGCCGCGTCAGACTGGGTGCGCGAGCCGAGTTTGTGCAGCATGGTGTTTAACTTATCAGGCGCCTCAGGGTAGGTCACTACTTTATAATCCTTTAGGTTAGCCATACTTGCGGCGCTCACTATGGCCCTGTCAAGCCCGCCCAGGCCATCTACCAGGCCTATGCCCAGCGCATCGCTGCCTGTCCATACCCTGCCCTGCGCTATGCTGTCCACCGCGGCCAGGGCCAGGTGCCTGCCTGTGGAAACATGGTTCTTAAACAGTTCGTAAATGGTATCTACTGAGTTTTGCATCCGCTGCCCTTCTTCCGGGGTTAGCGGTCGCGATGTGGTGGGCAGGTCCGCATAAGGCGCATTTTTTACTTCGTCGAATGTGATACCCAACTTATTTTTCATCAGCCTGTCTATATCAAACAACATGCTGAACACACCAATGCTCCCCGTGATCGTGGTCGGCATAGCAAAAATACTGTCCGCCCCGCTCGAAATATAATAGCCGCCCGACGCCGCGTAATCGCCCATAGACACAATAAGGTGTTTCTTTTGTTTCAGCAATGTAAGTTCACGCAATATAACTTCCGACGCCAGCGCGCTGCCACCCGGCGAATTCACACGCAGCACCACAGCCTTTATTTTATCATTCTTAGCCGCCTTACGTATTTCTTCACACAAGTTTTTCGAGGCTATCTCCGGCTCATTCTCCTGCTCCCCGTCCACAATATCCCCTTCCGCAAATATTACCGCTATCCTTTGGTCGCTCACTTTTCCGTCATTCTTTTCACCTTCGGCATAGTCATTGATGTTTACATACTTTATGTCCTCGTTTTCTTTCATCCCTGTTTTTGCACGTATCCTTTGTTCCACCTCATCCCAATACAGCAGTCCCGCCACCATTTTGTATTTCATGGCATCCGACGGAAACTGTATGGCGCCGCTTACCGCCCACTGGTTTACAGTAGCCTTATCCGCATGAGTATAAGTTGTGGCCGCCTCAAGGAACTCATTCCATATGCTGCCCTGGTATGCCTGTATTTGCAGGCGGTTGGGCTCGCTCATTTTATCGGCCCTGAAAGGCTCTGTGGCGCTTTTAAATTTGCCGGCATAATAGATCTCCGGTGTTACTTCCAGTTTTTCCAGTGTCCCTTTTAAGAAAGGCATTACCGTAGCGAATCCCTTTAAATCAAGATTCCCCGCCGGATTCAGAAAAATACTGTCCCCTGCCGTTGCCACATAATATGCGCCCTGCGTTATGTCTTCGCCATAAGCATAAATAAATTTATTAGACGTTTTAAAATTCTGCAGCGCCATTTTAAGCTGCTGCAAAGTAGCCCAGCCGTTGGGCGATGGGCTGAGTTTCAGCAAAATGCCTTTTATACTGGCATCCGTTTTGGCTTTATTCAGCGCCCTCGTTATATCATAGATGCCCGCTTCATAAGCCGCTCCATTATCCAGCATGGCCAGCGAATTATTTTGCCCGTTCTCATGTATGCGTTTGCCCAGGTCTATTTCCAGCACATTACCGGCTGTTAGTTTAGTTTCCTTATCCTTGATCGCATTCGTTAGCGCCGCAATACAGGCTATGATTATGCCCACAAATATCACACCGCTCACAATCACCGCCAGCAGCGAAGCAAAAAACATCTTAAAAAACTGTCTCATAAACGCAATAAATTAATATGCCGCAAATATACGCCTGCCGATTATAACATTGCAGATGATTTTAAGGTTAAGCCTTGCAATTTGTATAGTTATAAGATTATTGTCCAAACTATATTGCTGCTATTGGGCATCGTTGCGTCGCACTCTTGTACGCCTGTTCCGCTACTGAGCCTGTCCTGAGGAATCGAAGGATTGGCACCATTCAAGTTTGGATTTTCATTTGGCCTGCCCTGAGGAATCGAAGGGTCGCACTCTTGTACGCCGGTTCCGCTACGGGGCTTGCCCTGCATTTTGTCCTCGCGAGCTTTCGCCGAACGATCGAAGGATTGGCACCATTCGGGTACCGATCACTATTAAGCCTTGTGGGGGAATCGTAGGACTCAGCCCAGGGACAGATTTCTGTCGGGCAACTCGATTAAATACCAACAGGAAACACACCCTCATTGACCGTTCAACTAATCAACCTGCCAACTACTTCCCCACTACCACCTTCGCCTCATAATTACCTCCCGAACTGGAAGCAGTAATAAAATAGACCCCTTCTGCATCATTCAATTTTATCTCCGTAATCCTGTTAGTAACTGTACTCACCTCTCTTACCTTCTCCCCAATAACATTAGTGATCAAAATCTCCACCCCCTCGTCAATCGCCGACGACAGTAGCACCATAAACGTTCCATCATTAGGATTCGGCCAAACACGCAATACCTCCCTCTCCTTCGGAGAGGGCTGGGGTGAGGCCCCTGTATTCGAATCGCACTGGTTTACAGATAGCACTGTAATAGGGTATAAACCTCCCGCCAGGCTGCATTCACCCGGCATGGTGTAAGTGATGGTATCGGCTCCGGGTGATACGCCAAAGAGCCTGGCCCCGGAAGCTGTGGGGGTAATTGTCACATTCCCATTGCTGCTGCCCCATACTCCACCCTGCGGTATTACCGTGAGTGTATCTGTGCCGCCCTCACAAACAAAGGGCAATCCCATTATTGTATCAGGGGCGGACATAGCCTTAACCGCAATGGCAGCGCTTGCTGATGTTGTGCCGCATATATTGGTAAGGCTGTAGGTTATTGTATCCACACCCGCTGATAACGCACTGATCAATCCCGCAGCTGAAATGCTTATGGCACTGTTGCTGGCGCTCCAGGCGCCGCCCGGTATGGAGTCGGTTAACAGGTAAGTAAACCCGGTGCAAATCGTATCTAAAAGGCTGATGGAGCCGGGATCGGGCAAGGTATTTACTGTTACTATTCTTACTGCTACTGCCGTGCCGCAGCTATTGGTAACGGAATACCGAATAGTATCTGTTCCTGTTGTTAAGCCACGCAATATGCTCCCCGTGATAGTTGCCGTTGCCGAGGCGCTACTACTCCATGTTCCGCCGGGTA
>Ga0206890_1084_pt1 | contig 28399 bp, 28 predicted proteins | sample Alteio_BWOrgHeat_58_FD_152960 | JGI IMG/M metagenome (GOLD analysis project Ga0206890, IMG submission 152960) | Enriched cells from forest soil in Barre Woods Harvard Forest LTER site, Petersham, Massachusetts, United States - Alteio_BWOrgHeat_Nextera6 ... | reverse complement strand
CGAAAGAAAAAGTAAAGGACAGCCCCAAAAAGGCGGAAGTGGAAATACCCAAACCCGCAGCGCCCCAACCTGCCGTTGCGGCCAAAAAGAAATTCTCCTTTAAAGACAAGCGCGAATATGACCAGCTTGAAAAGGACATTGCCGCATTTGAAGCAGAGAAAACAACCATTGCTGAGAAAATGATTGACCCGACCCTCAACTACGACACAATACAGCAACTAAGTAACCGCCTCATATTCGTAACAAAACAACTCGAAGAGAAAGAGCAAAGATGGCTGGAGCTGAGCGAATACATTTCATAGCTCAAATCTTAAAGGCTAAGCCTTAGGTTTTGCATCAAATCGTTAATTTTCAATATTAATCCATCTTAAAACAATTCAATTCCTTTATTTTGCAGATTAACTTCAAAAAATGAAAATAATAAAGCATTCAATTTTGGCGGGCATGCTGTTTGCCGCGTTTTCCGTAACCGCGCAGAATGCCGATGAAATACTTACGCAACATGAAAAAGCCATTGGAGGCACTGACAACTGGGATAAGATAAAAACGGTGAAAATGGTTGGTTCCATGTCTATTCAGGGAATGAGCATTGACCTTACCGAAACTATGGTACTGGGCAAAGCGATGAGAACAGACATGAGCGTTATGGGTATGACCGGCTTTACTATAGTAACCACTACACAGGGCTGGATGTATATGCCATTCCAGGGAGCATCGAAAATAGATACTATGACGCCCAAAATGGTGCAGGATGCACAAAGACAACTGGATATGAAGTCGACCCAGCTTCTTGACTACAAAAAGAACGGCACCAGGGCGGAGTACGTAGGAATGGATTCTGTGAATGCCAGTACATGTTACAAGATAAAATTTACGGATAAAGATGGCAACGAATCCACCTCTTTCTTCGATAAGAGCACCTACTACCTGTTGCGCACCGAAGGTAAAGTGAAGGCCGCCGGGGAAGAGATGGAAGTAGCTGTGCTTTATGATAATTATAAAAAAATGGATGAAGGGGTGGTCATGCCCATGTCTGTTACAGCCCAGGGTGCGGAGATCACCTTTAAGTCTGTAGAGCTGAATAAACCTATTGATGATAAGGTATTTGTTCCCGCTATTGATAAGCAATGACCATTCAATTCTTTGGTTCAACTATGCATAAATTTTTAGCGTCGCTTCTTATTATTCTTACCTGTTTTTCTTCCTGCAAAAAAAAAGAGAGTGATATTATCGCAGATATTAAAAAGAATACCGCTGAGATAAACGGCAAGCTGAAAAAATACACCATGAAGACCGTCGATGACCTCACCAATGCTACCGGAGGGAAGATAGCCGGTTATTACAGGGATGAGGAAGTAAAGAAAATATATGCCGAGCATTTTGGCGAAACCGGGCGTACGTTTTCCGAATATTATTTCGATGATGGCATGTTGATACAGATCATAAAGCAGGAATTCATCTACAACAGGCCGCAGAGCTACACCGAGGAAAAGGCGAAGCTGGACAAAGACACTGAGTGGTATGACGATAAAAAAACAAAGCTGGAGATATACCACTATTATTTCAGCAAAAACAAGCTTATCAAATGGACGGGCAACGAAGATAAAGTCATAACTGTAAGCTCCTCGAACTTTACCGATAAAGAATCCGAACTATGGGCGGAAACGCTGATATACCTCAAGGAGCTTAAAGAGGAGGGCAATTAATTGTCAGGTGTTAATTGTCAATGATTTTCTCCTTGTTTGATTATTTGATTGACTGCCCTCGCCAACTTAACTTTGATGATGTAGGCTCATTAAAAAAACACCGAAACATGAAATTTTGCGAAGAATGGAACGCCTGGCGTGTAGCTCACTTCGTCAACGGGTTTTGATTCATAATATAATCTTGAGGTATATTCAAATTGCGATTCGTCCCATTGCTGGTTAAACAGGTTCTCAATTGTGAGACCAACCTCGTATTTTTTCCGGGTATAGTTTACTGACAGGTCAGTAATGAAATAGCCAAGTGCTGTTAAACTATAAGTACTGTTCGCCGCCCTATTGTGCAGGTACCTGTAACTGATACCGCCATTTATGCCATTTTTGAATCGGAAATCCAATCCTGCGGTGCTCGTCAGCGTAGGGGCGAGCGGTACATAATTATGGCCTGTAGCACTGTCAATATACCTGGGTTTTGCGGGGTTAATATTAAAGGTGGCAAAGAGCCATTTGCTAAGCTGGTAGCGTGCTGAAAAATCAATGCCTTCTCTAACTGTTTTGCCGCCGGGTGAAACAGGGCCGCCTGGCTGGTCAATGAGGTCCTGGCCGAAGGTGAATTCCTGCTGGAGGTACAAATACCATATCGCTGTGTTGATATAAAGATTGGGCAGTGGTTTCCAGTTCACCCCCAGGTCTGCCCCGTACGCCGCCGGTAATATTTCAAATCCCCGGTTGGCTATAACTACCCGCGCATCATTGGAGTGAAAGCCTTTTCCTGCTTTTAAGTAGATTTGAAATTTGGAGTTAAATGTATATTCCGCATTGAGCTTTGGACTTGCAATAGCTTTCTGCGCATTGGGATCAACGCCGGTGAAAATATCGGAAGCAAAAGCATCTGAAGCAGGCGCGAGGTTTTCGTAATAGAAATGGAAGTAGTCTAACCGGAGGCCCGCGTTAAATAACCATTTCCCCATGCGGACAGTTTCATCAAAATAACCGTTCACATTTAGTTCTTTGGCCCTGCCATATTGCAGGTAGCTAAGGAATTGCCCGTTCTCGGTATGGTCAAGCTCGCTTGGATATATATTGTCGTAGCGAAAGCCCTCGCCTATTGTCGTCGTGAAAGTGGTGCTATTTACCACTTTCATTTTATAAATCTTACCGTTGTAGCCATTCACATCCCTATCATCACGCTGGCGAAATTCATCACCTGTAGCGGGGAAATAATAAAAAAAAGTAAAATTGCTGATGAGGTTAAAGAAATAATGGGAGTACCAAAGCTGGTTTTCCATTGTCCAACTGTTCCCAAAATCAGTAGTTAGTTTAACACTTGCATTTGTCCTGGTTGTATATCCACCCTGGGGTGTATCAAGGGCTCCAAAACGATTGGGGATATATCCTTCAGAGACAGCCCTGTTCGGAATTTCACCTGAAGCGCGCCAGCCTGAGGCTAGTGTCGAAACTTCCGCCGTCAATTTACTATTGCTGCCCACTTTTGTATTGAATTTGCCAAACACGTTATAACGGGTAAAATGCTCCGGCAAGGCAAAAGGCCCACCATTTGAATACAGTCGCTCCCCGGCTATGTATGCGTTTGTGCCTCTTTTTTTTGCTTTTTCACTGAGCAGGTTGATCATTGCCAGCATTCGCAAAGTATTGTACTGCCCCGCTTCTACTTTCACCATACTTTGATCCAGTGTGGACTTAGTGTTATAAGCGACGAAGCCGGCAGTAGTAAAATCTCCCTTATCCGTATAGTAAGGGCCTTTTCCAAAATCATAACCCGACACTGTTTCCGGTATGAGGAAATGGAGATCGGCATATCCCTGCCCATGCGCATGAGAAACCATATTTACCGGCATGCCATCAACGGAGACATTTACATCCGTTCCATGATCGGCATCAAAACCCCGGAGAAATATCTGTTCCGCTTTTCCCCCGCCCTGGTGTTGTGCTATAAACAGGCCCGGAACCAGCCGCAGCAGATCCTGCGCAGACTTTACCGGCTGCATGTCCAGGTCAAGACTGCTTAGGGTACTATATGTTTTGAGGGTGGCGCTGTTTACAATGGTCACATCTTTAAGTGTAATAGCGCCTCTTTCGAGGGCTATAGACAAAGGTTTCCCGGTTTCAATGCTCACTTGCTGGGATTTATAGCCGATCACCGATATTAACAGCGTATCTCCTTTTACATAGTCTAAAATAAAATTTCCACTTTTATCCGTAACCTCAATGTTTCCCGATTTTTCGTCTGTTACAATTGCGTCTTCAATTGGGTCATGGGTTACAATATCAAATACTTTTCCTTTGATGCTAACGGCCCCCATGGCAGCTCCCGCATAACCGACAATGGTTATAATGATCAGCAAGATTTTTGTGAAGGTTGAGTTCATAAAACAAAATGAAAGTCGTTCTCTAAGAATATGTATGCTATACGAAAAATATCCTCTGTACTGTCCAGAAAGATGCTACCAGGGCTATGAGTACACTTACCGGTATCACTATCCTGCGACGATACCATGCGTGGCTGGAAAAAACTTTTGCGATAAGGAAATAAAGCAAAAGGATAATAGTTAACTGGCCCAGTTCAACGCCCACATTAAAACTAATGAGCGCGATCCCGAATGCGTATTGCGGCATGCCCAATTGCGATAGCGCCCCGGCAAAACCCATCCCGTGCACCATGCCGAATATGAACACGGTCACCAGCCTCCACGGCCTTATTTTATCCGACATTATATTTTCGATAGCCAGCACTACAATGGATAAAGCAATCAGCGGCTCTATAATATTTGCAGGCGGCTTAATGACACCATACATGGCTAGCCCCAGTGTAATAGAATGCGCAAGCGTAAACATGGACGCCTGTATGATTACTTTCTTCAGATTTGAATTCAGAAAGAATACGCAGGTAATGAATAGTATATGATCAAAACCCTCAGGAATAATATGCTGGAAGCCCACCAGCATATATTTCCAGAATACGGTGTTGCTATTCATCTTGTCCAGCTCATACTGAATGATGTGAGCTGATAAGGGTGACGCAGCAATAAACAACAATGCGAGGAGTAACCAATACTTTTTCATACTTGTTTAGTTTGCAGCTACTGCCCTTGCTCCAGGCGATTTGGTTTCATTGATCAGCAACTGGTCTATATACGGGTTGACAGCCAACGCATTGCGTATATACTGATTTCCTTTGGCCACATCACCCGCGCTGGCATAGATTGCGCCGGCTTTGTAAAGTTTGCTGGTATTTCTCGTATTCGTTGCCAGCATTTTGTCTGCGTGTATCTTTGCATTAGCGTAGTCACCCTTCATGTAGTATATCCAGGCAATCAGTTCATTAGCGTCTATATTCGCGGGCCTCATATTGAGGTCGGTTTGCGCATATTGGAGGGCTTTATCCAGGTTGCCGGCGTTGAGATATGCAGTCGCCAACTCACGGCTTACATTGTGCTTCACGAGTGCGTCGGCAGGCTCGTCTTTTTGCCCCTGCAGCAGCAGGTCTACCACATCGTTGCGGGTATCTTTTGCTTTACCTGCATCCCCCTTCAGTTCATACAGATCAGCAAGGAATGAAACAAAGGCTACCTCACTTCGAATCTGAATGGCGCTTTTTGTATAATTAATGGCAGCGTCATAATCTTTCTTAGCTTCCGACACTCTAGCCATCCCTATCAGTGCAAAGGGATAATTTGGCCTGTACACAAGCGCAGTGCGGTAGATGATCGATGCGCTGTCCGCATTGCCCTCGTTCAGATAAAGATCCCCGATATTCACCCTTGCCCATTCCGTGCTTTCGAGGCCGGGCATCCCCGCCTCAACAGCCATTTGCATAGCAGCTATGGCCCCAGTATCCTGGCCGTATATCTGCCGCAGATAAGACGCACGGGAATAAGAGCGCAGATCGGGCCTGATGCCTATCATCTTATCACAGTCCTTAACTGCTTCGTCATAGTTACCCAATTCTACATTTGCATCAACCAGTGCGCCGAATATGCCGGAATTGTAGCTATTGATAGCTACGCCTTGCCGGGCGACATCCAATGCATCTTTGAACTGGTGCATATTCAATAAAACGGCCGACTTCAGGCTAAGCGCCTGGAAGACAAGGTCTTTGTTTCCCGTAGCGCTTTCAGTGACTTTGTTGAGCATTTTTACGGCAGCATTGCCGTAATAAGTATTATCCCCGGTGATACGCCCCTCTGATATGAAAGCAGAGGCCAGGCTGATGTATTGTTTCAGGTCGTCAGGATCTTTTTTAAGTGCTGCTACTGCTTTATCGTAGGTGGTTTTGATCAAAGCTTTTTCATCTTCCGGGCCCATTACTTTTTTTCTTTCGAGCAATGCGGGGATTTCACCTTTGTTACTGCTACAGGAAGTTATGCAGATGCTGCCTGCCGAGAGTAATATCATTAATAGTAAAAGTGTTGTCTTTTTCATTTTATTTTTGGTTTTGTATGATTATGTACGAACGCTACACCAAAATTGTTTTCTAAATCCGGAAATAAGGAATAAAAAAGAGGTTGGGCATTATACCCAACCTCTAACAAATTGTCGAATAACGGTCTTAATTGGCTTTAACCAGTTTTATCGTTTGTATCTGGGTATTATTGATTATTAATGTCGCGATGTAGTTTCCGGCAGATAACTCGCTCGTATTCCACTGCCGGGTATAATCGCCCGCGGTTTTATTGCCTTCATTGAGCATACCTACCGTTCTGCCGGTTATGTCCGTGATCTGAATGGAAACCTTTCCATCAACATCCAGCTTGTAACCGAAAGATATGCTGCTGCTGAAAGGGTTAGGAAATGCATTCATCGCTGCCAATGGCGTACTGAGCGGCAACTGGCTGATGCCGCTTGGCCCGGTACTGTTGGGACCTGTATATTCTGCTCCTGTAAAGCCCGGCCAGGGATCCTGCACATAAGGGAAGCAGCTTTTAAACGTAGTGTCGTTATGTGTGACGCCTGCGTTGAAGCCTAATACGTTCAAAAGATCGGGAGTTACAGGGCTGCCCGTGCCGGGGTAATCATTGTACCACAGGCCTATTGCTGCAAGTACCACACCGGATACAGCTTGCAATTCTATCGTGGTTACATCATCTTCCAACCTGCGGCCATTAGGGAAACCATCCATATTTGGAATGAACTGTAGGGCTGCACTTCCATCAAACCTGGAGTCAGTGAGGCCCAAAACCGCAGCTTTCACGAGCCCAAGCGAACTGAAATCAGCGCTGGAGCGAGAGGTTACCGGTACGGCCATATTCAGGCGTATCATATCGCAAATGGTCGGCAGAAAATTATTGATGAACGGTTTTCCTGCAGACAATGGCCCACCTGTTTTACCGGTAGCGAGTTGGTATGGGATTGCATTTGGCACACCAGTATAAAATATCGGCAGTAGATCCACCGCGCGGGGGCTGGTGGCGTTTGGCAACAGGAAAGCTCCGTATTCAGCATCCGATAATGCCGTACCGGCAACAGCGGCTGTTCCTCTCAACGGATACAATCCTGCATGTGTATTGGTAAAGTTATAAGTGCCTAATGAAGCGGTCTGTATGCGTAAAGGTGCAAGGCCGGGAACTGCACCGCCGAATGCGGCAGCATCCATATAAAGCGCTAATTCAGGATTTTCAAAAAATGGCTCGTATGCGGCATCCCCCGTGTAAGGGTTGGTGCCATTCCACCTGTCTTTGCTGCCAATGGGTATAATCACTTCGTTAGTAAGTGGCATACCTAATCTAGATACCTGCACCCATGCACCTGACGTAACGGGAGGTACACCTGTACTTAGCGTTGTAATAGCAGGCCTGCTTGCAGAAGCCCATACGCCTATTACGAAGTTAGGATCGAGGATGCTGGTTGCTGAGGCAGTGGTAAGACCAGACATTTGCAGCGTAGAAATAGGGATTTCCATTGCTATCGTATGGCAGTTGAACTTGGCTAGCCCGTCACGGCCGGGGGTGCGGAATCCGCCTACATCAAATGCTCCTCCCAGATCTACAAAGAAAGGATCGTCAATGGGCCCGGCGAACATTTGCTCACCGCCGGTGCCGGTAGCCGTCGCTATTGCTGCAGTCATTAAGCCATCGTAGCCGCCGGGAGCTGCTAAACCTGCTGCGCCACCGATGGAACGTGGGCCAATGTTTGGAGGAGGAACTACCCCGTTTGTTAAGATAGTAGTCCAGGTAGTGCCTCCGTCATTGCTGCGTTCGCAGGTGTATACATCCATGATATTTTGCTTCCCAAGACGGATATTGAAGAACGTGGTTGTATCCTGGTTTTTCTGGGTGAATGTAAAGCGATACGTAATATCATCAACCGTAGTTGTTGTTTTGTTTTTGACGTGTATCTCGTAGCGGATATTTTGTCCGAAGTTATACCAGTTAGGGCCACCGGCGGGATGTTCGAAAGGTATCCAGTTGGCGATGATTACTATTTTGCTTGTATCGCAAGGGCTTCTGAATACATAAAGGTCTGTGTTATCGGCCAGGGGGTCATTAGAGATCAATGGCGCCTCCCTGTGTGACGAGGCTGTAGCCTGTAACTGCGGCAGCAAGCATATAAGCGCCGCCACAAGAAATTTGTTTATAACATTTTTCATAATTATCGTTTTTGTTTTTGTTAAATGAATTAAAACCGGGTTTGTAACGTATGATCGTATCCCCGCCATGGCTGCTGTACATAAGGGAATGTTGTTTGGAATGTAGTATCGTTGTGCGTAATGCCGGCGTTGAATCCCAGTACATTCCCGAGGTCGGCAGTAACCGGTGAAGTTGATATGCCCGGATAGTAGTCGTCGTACCACAAGCCAATAGCTGCCAGTACTACGCCTCCCACAGCCTGCAATTCAATGGTCGTTACGTCATCTTCCAGCCTGCGGCCGTTAGGGAATCCATCCATATTGGGGATAAACTCCATGTTGGTATCGTTATATGCCGCAACTGTAAGGCCTAAAACCGCGGCCTGTAGCAAGCCTTCTGAGCTAAAGTTAGGATCGGTGCGGGAGGTAACGGGCACCGCCATGTTCAGTCGCAGCATATCTCCAAGTGTAGGAAGGAAATTATTGATGAATGGTTTACCGATGGCGAGCGGGTTACCCGCAAGTTTCCCCGTGGCCAACTGGTACGGAGCAAGGTTAGGTACTCCCGTAAAGAAGATAGGCAATATGTCTACAGAACGGGGGCTGGTAGCATTGGGCAGTAGTATAGTGCCGAAAATAGCATCGTCTAATGCTGTGCCTGCAACTGCGGCGGTACCTTTTAAGGGAAACAACCCGGTATGGGTGTTACGAAAGTCATAAGTGCCCAACGATGCCGTCTGGATACGTAAAGCATTTAATGCAGGCACCGCACTGCCATAAGCCGAATTATCCATGTACAACGCCAGCTCGGGATTTTCAAAATATTTTGCAAATTGAACATCATTTGCAGGGTTTTGAGAATTCCAGTAGTCCTTCATACCGACAGGTATGATGGCTTCGTTAGTAAGGGGCATACCTAAACGGGAAACCTGCACCCAAGTGCCGCCTGAACCTGTGACAGCGCCATAAGACAGTGTTTGTATTTGCTGTCGGCTGGCTGACGCCCATACGCCTATCACAAAATTGGGATCAAGAATATTCGCCGCGGACGACACGCTCATTCCATCTTTCTGCAATAAATTGATAGGTATTTGAATAGCAATAGTATGGCAGTTAAAGCGCGCCAGGGCATCTTTTGGCGGATTGGAGGTGCTCAGTCCACCCGGGCGGAAATTACCAAGATCAAATATGCCGCCGAGGTCTGCAAAGAACGGATCATCAACCGGGCCACAAAACATTGTTTCCCCTGTTGTAGCAGAGCTGAATGCAGCAGTCATTAACCCCAGGTAAGATGTTGCCCCCAGGCCCACGGTAGCATTTTCTATTGAGCGGGGCCCTATGTTTGGCGGCGGCACGGAACCGGAAGCAACAATAGTAGTCCACGTAACGCCGCCATCCGTGCTCTTCTGGCACATATAGGTGGTCTTCAGATTTTGCTTGCCCAGCCTGATGTTAAAAAACGTAGTTGTGTCCTGGTCAGTCTGGGAAAAAGTGAAACGATAGGTAATATCATCTGTCGTGGAAGTTGTTTTGTTTTTTATGTGTATCTCGTACCGCACATTCGGGCCAAATGAATAATAGTTTGGGCCGCCTTCCGGAGACTCAAAAGGAATGTAATTGGCGATAATCGTCACAGTGTTCGGATTATCGGGGCTTCTGAAAGCATACAAGTCTGTATTATCAGCTTGCGGATCGTTGGAGATAAGTGGAGCTTCCCTGTGGCTGGAGGCGTAAGCCGAAGTGCCGAGCGCCATTGCTCCCAAAAAGACCGGTAATAACCGCAGTCCTTTGAAGTAGTTAATTTTTCGCATACATCGTGATTTAGTTTTGAACAATAATTTTTTAATTCCCATGAAATAATAAAAATGCCTTTTAGCATTATTATAACTTACGCAGGGCTGCCCGTTTTAGATTTGGCGTTTTAAAAAAATAAAGGGCAGGGGGTCCCGCGGAACGGCCATTTGGTAAAAATGGGTGTTAGTCAGTTATGCTGGTATTAAAAAGCAAAAGCAATTTTGTCAACAACGAATTCAGGCCTGTATTCAGATGGATGGCTCAATTAATTCAAATCGGTTACCCTGCAAAAAATCATGTTTCTTATAAAAAAATTTATCTTTAAAACTGAATGTCTGGTTAGGGCTTTATTTGTATAACAGACACCCAATCAATATCTTGCAGCCAAAATGAAGAACATATACCTTTTGACACTATTTCTGGCAAACGTGGCTACCGCTGACGGGCAATTTGGCAGCTACCATTACTATCACCAGGCAAGAACCAAGGGAGAGAAGAAATTTGAACAGCGCACCTACATTGGCATTTCTATGCCGGTGATGAAAATGAACATGCTGTCGCAATACCAGGACCCGGCAAGCGGCAATATTTCCAGCTCGTTGTTTAGCGTGGGCTCAGGGGGACTCGGCCTGTCCAAGGCCTGGGGGTTTATGGGGGGCAGTTGCGCCAAGCTTGTCACAATTGACGAGACTAGTATGATAGCCCTCGATATAGCCGCAGCCGCAGAAATATATAATTACCATATAGGTTATGCTGCCTTTGATTCGAATAATTATAAGTTAACCTATACTTACACCAGCGGCGATGCAAACCAGGACCTTTTTTGCCTGGTCATGCGCATGCCGATTTCCGTGATGTACAAAATAGGCAATGAGGTGTCGTGTGCCATGAGCAATCAACCCATGTTCTCAGCCGGGGCCGGACTGGCTCCATCGTTCATCGAGTCATCTTACGCCAATGAGTCTGGAGTCGGGTTCAAACTCGCACCGTTTGTAACTGCTGAATTGGGCATGTGGTTTGCGAAGCTACGTGCATGCTACTACTTCGGCAACTATACCTACATCCAGGCCACCGGTGACTATATGTACACCTTCAACGCGCCGGGAGATATGCTCGCCACTGCCAGCAGCCGGGGAAGTTTTGTTTTATCCCTATTGTTCTTGCCGTATGCCGCTAAGTGGGGAGGGGACAACTATTGAGAAATGAGCCGTGAAAGTGAAAATTTCCTTTTTTTCTTCACATAGTCTGAGTTATACTTTGATTTAGTTAAATAGGGTGTTTTTGCACAATTGAGAAACGAAAATGATCGAATCTATTCATTGATCCCCACGGTAGGCTGCATCGGAATGCAATAGCCGCAATATAGCCCCGAGTCCTGCCACTGAGTATTAACTCACATTGTTAAATGTTACTCTAAGTTTATACCTATACATTGAATTGCAAGGGAAGTTGTTACTTTTGGTGACAATTTTTTAGCCCGCATGGCCATCTGGAAAAAAACCGTTACCGAAACAAATACGACCGAAACAAATAAAAAAAAGAAAAAACCGATTTGGCGTGAATGGCTTGATGCGGCTGTTTTCGCTATAGTTGCCGCTACTCTTATACGTTTGTTCTTTTTTGAGGCATATACCATTCCCACCGGCTCTATGGAGGGTACGATGCTGGTAAATGATTTCCTGTTTGTAAGCAAGCTGGCTTACGGCCCGCGCATACCCATGACCCCCCTTGCGGTGCCCTTGGTTCATAATACGCTGCCTATAGTGGGCGGCAATTCTTATTCAGAAGCTGTGCAGTGGAAGTATCATCGCATACCGGGTTTTGGGCATGTGGAGCGCAATGATGTGGTGGTATTTAACTATCCCTGCGGAGATACCGTAATGGCCGAAATGCCGGAAAGTGACTACTACCAGGCCTGCAGGGTAAATGGGCGGGGGAATGTGCTCGACCGGTTTAAGATCATCGTGCGCCCGGTGGACAAAACAGAGAACTATATAAAGCGGTGCATAGGCTTGCCCGGCGATGTGCTGGAAATAAAACATGCGCGCGTATATATAAACGGGCAGCCAAATGTATTGTTCCCGCACTCCAAGCTGAACTACATAGTAAGGACAAATGACAAAGCGCCCATGGTGGATGACAACCTGGAAATGACCCAACGCGTGAACAATGGCATGTATGTATTTAACCTGGAAAATGACCAGGTAGACGTTGTGAAAAAAGCGCCCAACGTATTATCAGTTGAGCTGGCGGAAATGTATCCGCCGGGAGTAGCGCCCCCGGACCCGGGCGAATGGGTTTTCCCTCTGGATACTGCTAATTACAAGTGGAACCGCGATAATTTTGGTCCGCTCACTATTCCTAAAGAAGGGGTTACAGTGCAGCTCACTCCGCAAAACATTTCAATATACCGCCGCATCATCCGCAATTATGAAGGCAATACGCTTGAAGAACAAAATGGAAAGATCATCATAAATGGTAAAGAGGCTACGTCTTACACTTTTAAAATGGATTACTATTGGATGATGGGTGATAACCGCCATAATTCCCTCGATTCGAGATACTGGGGATTTGTGCCCATAGATCACATTGTAGGCAAGGCCTGGTTTGTGTGGCTGAGCTATGGCGACGGAGGTATGCTGAAAGATATGCGCTGGAAGCGGTTATTCCGTGGTATTCATTCGCTGGAGCAATAAAACCCCTGACCCCTGAAGGGGAACCATCTATTTAGCAATTGTTAAACACTAGTCAGGGGATATTAATTTAGCCATTTTATCTCTTTGTCATGGAGAAGAAAATGTTTTTAAAAGCCTCTAATCTGATTTTTGAGCGGGCAAAAACTTTAAGAAATAGTCCAACACATGCTGAAACGATCTTGTGGAGTTATCTGAGGCAAAAACCATTTGGTTATAAATTCAGAAGACAACATCCAGTCAGCATTTATGTAGCAGACTTTTATTGCCATCGTTTGAAATTAGTTATTGAGATTGATGGTGACATACATACTGATTTGGATATTCAGAAAGATGATTTGGAAAGACAACAAAATCTAGAAAATGAAGGAATATCTTTTATGAGATTTACAAATCAACAAGTTGAGAAAGAACTTGAATTAGTAATCCGGAAAATTGGCCAACACATAAATAACATGGGGAAGCCCCTTTACGGGTTTGGGGTTTTTGGGTTAATGATAGTATATTGCATACCCTAAAAACCCCCAATTTAATGGGTGTGCGATGGCTGTGTTTATTGGGGCATGTTCTTTTATTGTTTTATTATGATAGTAATTTGTTCAAAGCTAAAATGTCTTAATCTTATAGCACTCCCCTTTAGGGGCCGGGGGTTAATTTTTGATTGATTGTGGAAGTAACAGAGAAAAAAACGAAAAAACGCTTATTTGAGGAGGATAACAAACCTGCAGTGCAGGCTATCCGGGAGGCACAACTGATCGCATTCGCTCCATATGTATTCCAGGCGTCGGTTATCCTTCGGGATAAAGGGATTCTTAAATACATTGAAGATAAACGCGCCGACGGGTCATCTATACAAGAGGTAGCAGACGATGTGCATATATCTTATTACGGGACGAGGATACTTATGGAAGCGGCGCTTGGCATTGGGCTGCTGTATCGTAAGGATGGGAAATATTTTCTGACAAAAACAGGTCATATTTTTATCAATCATCCCATGGCGCGCATCAATACAGACTTTATGCGCGATGTTTGTTACGATGGGGCAAAAGACCTGGAAGCATCTATAAGGGATGGCAAACCCAGGGGCCTGCGGCATCTGGGAGATTGGGACACCATTTACCAGGGGTTGTCCATTTTGCCGGAGCCGGCTAAACAGAGTTGGTTTGCCTTCGACCATTATTATTCAGACCATGCATTCCCGGAAATATTGCCATTGGTATTTGATCCAGCGCCGTCAAACATATTAGATATTGGCGCTAATACAGGCAAGTGGGCATTGTCGTGCCTCGAATATAATAAAGAGGTACACTTGGGGCTTTTTGACCTGCAGGTGCAATTAAATGTTGCCAAAAAAAATATTGAGGACGCTGGGTTGGGCGATAGGGTTACATATTATGCCAATAACATCCTGGATAGTAAAACTAAATTGCCCGGAGGATATGATGTGATGTTCATGAGCCAGTTTTTGGATTGCTTCTCCGATAAAGAGATTGTTTCGATACTAAAAAAATGCCATGAGGCCTTACCTGCTAACGGGCGCATATTTATCAACGAAACGTTTTGGGATTGCCAGCGTTTTGAGGCTTCAGCTTTCAGCCTGCAAATGTCTTCTTTGTATTTTACTACGATGGCCAACGGCAACAGCCAAATGTATGACAGTGAAGTGTATTTAAAACTGATGGAAGAAACCGGTTTTGAGGTGGTAAAGCAATATGATAATATAGGGTTAAGCCACACTATTCTTGAACTGAGGAAGAAAGGAAGTGAAGAAGTTAAGAAGTGTTGAAGTTGAGAAGTTGGGGAGTTACCCCTTCTTCACTTCTCAACTTCAACACTCCTCAACTATTGCATACTATTTTATTTTTTGAAACATGAAGAAAGAAGTTGATGTTTTGGTCATTGGCGCTGGGCCTTCCGGCACCATCGCTGCGGCTATCTTGCATCGCGGGAGCGCGTCTGTGCAGGTTGTGGAGAAAATGCGATTCCCGCGTTTTGTGATTGGTGAAAGTTTGCTGCCGCGTTGTATGGAGGCGCTGGAAGAAGCGGGGCTGCTGGAAGCGGTTAAAGCAAAGAATTTCCAGCGCAAGGACGGGGCTAAGTTCGTAATGGACGGTAATATCTGCGACTTTAATTTTTCTCATCAATTTACACACGGCTGGCAATGGACATGGCAGGTGCCGCGGGCTGATTTTGATAAAACGCTTGCAGATGAATGTGAGCGCATGGGCGTTTCTATTGATTATGAAACAGAAGTAACGGGCATAGAAATATTTGACGGCTATTCCATTACTACAGTGAAAGATGCTGCCGGTAATACGGAAACTATTAGGGCTAAGTTTATCGTTGATGGGAGTGGTTACGGCAGGGTTATTCCGCGGCTTTTTGGCCTGGAGCGGCCGTCATCCCTGCCTCCGAGGAAAGCTGTGTTCTGCCATATTACCGACCCTAAGCGCGATGAAGCTTTTGAGCCTAACCGTATTGTAATATATGTACATAACCCTAAAACGTGGATATGGGTGATTCCATTCTCCAATGGGAATACGTCGGTAGGCTATGTAGGCGACCCGGAATTCTTTGATGGTTTTACAGGTAATTTAAATGAACAATACCGGAGCCTGCTCGCGGCAGAGCCTGAACTGGCGGTCCGTTTTGAAAACACGGAACTGGTGTGGGATATGCCGAAAACATTACAAAGCTGGAGCGTGACAACGGATACTTTTTATGGTAACGGATTTGTGCTCACGGGTAATGTAACGGAGTTTCTGGATCCCGTGTTCTCATCTGGAGTTACACTCGCTTCCGTTTCCGCGCAAATGGCCGCCAACCTGGTACTGCGCCATCTTAAAGGCGGCCACGTGGACTGGAAGACCGAATATATGGACCCTATGCGCAAGGGGGTAGATGTATTTCGGACTTATGTAAACGCATGGTATGATGGCGCTCTCTTTAATATTTTCTTCGCTCCTAATCCTGACCTGGAAATCAGGGCGCAGATATGCTCCGTGCTGGCTGGCTATGTGTGGGACGAGACTAATCCTTTTGTAGCCAAACATGAAAAAAACGTGCGCACGCTTTCTAATTTCCTGGTTGCGAAAAAGTCTTTAATTTAATTCTTAACGGCTAAGAAAAGATGGTTATCAGTCATTGGGTAGTTATCAATAAAAAGGGGCTATCACGCGACAACACTTTTCTGGTAGAAGGCGAAAAGCTTTTGCCCGAAGAATTATACAAGAGCCTGCAATGCAATTATCCGAAGTTTTTCAAGATGGATAAATTGTGCAAATGGGCATGGGTGGCTACAGAATACCTCCTTTCGGCAAATGATCTGCGTTACCGGGAAATGGATAAAAATAAGATAGCGCTTGCACTAACTACATCTTATGGTTGCCTTGATGTGGATAAGCGTTATTATGAGTCCATCAGCATCGCGAGTCCGTCGCTTTTCGTTTATACATTGCCGAACATAATGCTGGGGGAAATTTGTATCCGGCATGGATTCAAAGGTGAGCAGGTATGCATGATGCGCGATCAGTTTGATGCGCCGGAACTGCATTTCATAGCAGACGATCTTTTAAGGGAAAAGGAAATGGATGCATGCCTTTGCGGCTGGGTAAATGTAACCCCTGACGATTATGATATATGCCTGCTGTGGATAACAAAGGTAGGTAATGGTCCGATGTTATCAGCAGTTGCCATGCAGGAGATATATGACCGGGAATGATTACTTCACAATCCTCAGCTTTGCATAATTCAGCATTATCTTCTTTACCCCATGGCCTGCGCCAAAATCAATGCTCGCAATACGGTTGTTTGCACCTCCTTCCAAAGTAATTATTTTACCAAAGCCGAATTTTTGATGTTCCACCTGCATGCCCGCAGCCATCGCCGAGGTCTCGTCTGCAGCAAAATCGGGAGACGGAGTATGCGGCGTGGGAACTGCTGCTGAAGCCAGTTTATCTGCCAGCTTTTTCAGCGATGGCATTTTATCAAATGACTGGTTAAGCATACTGCCGAAACCACCCGCCGCCGGGCGGTTACTCACGCCCGTAAATGTTTTGTCTACATGTATACCCGGTATCTCTTCTATAAAGCGGCTCGCATCGTTTTGCACCAGGTTGCCAAAGCGGTAACGGCTGTTCGCATAAGTGATCCAGAGCCGCTCTTTGGCACGGGTAACGGCTACATAAAACAAACGCCGTTCTTCTTCAAGGTCCGCACGGTCATAGAGGCTCATGGAGCTCGGGAATAAATTTTCTTCCAGCCCTACCACAAACACACAATGAAACTCCAACCCTTTGGCCGCATGTATGGTCATCAGCTTCACCACATCGGCGTCCTGGTTTTTATCCTGGTCAGCATCAGTCAGCAGTGTTATCTGCTGCAGGTAGCTGCCAAGGCTCTTATCGCGCAGCTCGCCTTCTTCATCAGGCGTTTCAGTGAACTCCTTTATGGAGTTGAGCAACTCCTGCACATTCTCATAACGTGCCAGTCCTTCCACACTTTTATCATTATACAGTTCCTGCACCAGGCCGGTATGTTTGCCTATCGCAAAGGCCACATCATAAGCATTTTGCTTCACCAGCATCGCCTGGAAGCTACGTATCATCATCACAAAATTTTCTAACTGGGCAGATCTGATACCGCTCGTCTCAGGGTCTGAGATAACTTCCCAAAATGTTTTGTCCAGTTCGTTGGCCCTTACTATAATCTTCTCTATGCTTGTCTTACCAATGCCCCGCGCCGGGTAATTGATGATGCGCTTTATGTTTTCCTCGTCCTGTGTGTTTACTATGGTGCGCAGGTAAGCAAGGAAGTCTTTCACTTCCTTGCGCTGGTAGAAGGAAGTGCCGCCTACCAGCCTGTAGGGAATATTCATCCTGCGCAGGCTTTCTTCAAATGAGCGGCTTTGCGCGTTGGTGCGGTACAGTATGGCAAAGTCTTTGTTGCTGTAGTGGTTGCGCATCTGTTGCTCTTTTATGGCGTCGGCCACAAAGCGCCCCTCGTCATTATCCGTCATGGTGCGCACCAGCATTATCTTTTCACCCTGTATATTGCTCGTCCAGAGTTCTTTGGGTATCTGGTTCTTGTTGTTGCCTATGATGTTATTGGCAACATCCAGTATCGTTTGGGTGCTGCGGTAGTTCTGTTCCAGCTTCACCAATTTCACGTCCTCATAATCATCCTGGAATTGCAATATATTTTGCACAGTAGCGCCGCGAAACGAATAGATGCTCTGCGCATCGTCTCCTACCACGCAAATATTCTCGTGGCGCGCTCCCAGCATTTTTATAATGGCATACTGCGCCAGGTTCGTGTCTTGGTACTCATCTATCAGTATGTATTGAAAGCGGCCCTGGTATTTTGCCAGCGCCTCCGGGAAATTTGTGAGCAGCACATACATTTTAAACAAAAGATCGTCAAAATCCATAGCGCCGTTCTTAAAGCAGCGCTTTGCGTAAGCCTCGTATATGTCTCCTATCAGTGGGCGGGTGGTGCGGGCGTCCTCTTGCTGTATTTGTGTATCCTGTTTGTATATTGCCGGGTCTATGAGGCTGTTTTTTGCCGCGCTGATGCGGTTATATACATATGCAGGCTTATAGTGCTTCTCGTCAAGGTTCATATCCTTCACAATATCTTTTATCACGCTTTTGGCGTCATCAGTATCATATATGGTGAAGTTGTTCGGATAGCCCAGCCGATGCGCTTCAGCGCGCAAAACACGCGCGAATACCGAGTGAAAAGTGCCAATATACAGGTTGCGGGCTTCCGTAGTGCCCAGCGCCTTTTCCACTCTCTCCTTCATTTCCGCAGCCGCCTTATTGGTAAATGTCAGGGCAAGAATATTAAAGGCATCCACACCATGATGCATCAGGTGCGCTATACGTGTGGTCAGCACCTTGGTCTTTCCGCTTCCCGCCCCTGCTATGATCATCAGCGGCCCGTCCATATGCTCCACGGCTATCCGCTGCTGCTCATTCAATCCCTCTAAATAATTCTGCATGGCGCAAATTTAACGCTGTAATTTGGATTAGTTGCCCCGACTTTTAAGTCGGGGACAAAATAAAAAATATAATGGCTTTAGCCGAAATTACTCGTGTAGCATTACTCATATTGTATATTTTCAGCTAAAGCCTGACCGATAATGCTTTTCACCACCCGACTTGAAAGTCGGGGCAACTAAAAGGCTAAATTTACTTGGAGCAATTAGTCAAACACCCGTTTATTTTGTCATCGTTCGTTGTTACTTAATATCGGTACTTTTGACTTCGTTGGAAACAAAAATAATTTATGGGAATTAGCCTGCACTATAACGGCAAGTTTAACCCTTCAGCATCATTAAGCGAAATGATAGCTGAAGTAGAAGACGTTGCTAAAATCTATACCTGGAAATACCACATTTTTGAGACTGAATTTCCGGAAAATAGCATTGATGCCAATGAACACGATCAGTCCATATATGGAATATGCTGCAGCCCGCCTCAGTGTGAACCGATCTACTTTTGTTTTCTTTCCAGTTCAAGACCTCAACGCAATTTAGCACGTTATTACATCACTCAACATTAACTTGCACAAACCAGCATAAGTCGGCACAACTCAGCACAACATGGAATGAGGTTGGCTGGATAGGTTTCGAACCTAATTGTAAAGAAAACACTTAGTGTTGTATCTTACTTCTCTATTAAAGGAACAACGTCTATCAAATGCTAATAAGACAATCCATATCAGATTACAAACATTTTGACCTGGGAAACATCAAACTCGCATTTACGCAAGTGTGTAGGGAAGATATTTTCAAGAATGTATATTTTGCCTCGAACGCTTTGTACTATGTAGAATCTGGCAGTGCAATACTACATTCATCCAAGGATGAAGTAAATATCCGAAAAGGCGAAATCGCCATCATCAAACAACATAGCAGGCTCGATATTCAAAAAATAAAAGACAAAAATGGTAATGACTTTAAGTCGATTATCTTTTATCTGTTTCCTGACTTTGTAACAGATTTTTCAAAACAAACCAAGTTGGTACTGGATAAAGCTATTTCAGTAACAACGGACATTATCCACCTTGGAAAACAACAATCACTAAAGATGTTCTCCGAATCGCTGCTTCCGCTTTTTGAAAACAAGCAATTAAAATCAACAGACATTAAGGAAAGAACATTTGCGGCGCTCCAACATCTGTTGCAACACAACAAACAACTTTTGCATTTTCTTACTGCCTACAATAAGCCCATAAAAATTGACCTCTATGAGTTTATGATGCACATTGAGGTGAACAACTATTCTGTGCAGGAACTTGCAAAGCTGACAGGAAGAAGTCTGTCTGCTTTTAAAAGAGATTTTTACGAAGTATTTGAAACCACGCCACATCAATGGCTTCTTCATAGAAAAATAGATTATGCCGAACAGGTATTGAACGGCAAAGAAATGAAAGCATCAGATATTTATTTCATGTTGGGCTTTAATGAACTTTCACATTTCTCATCGGCTTTTAAGAAAGTTAAAGGCATCGCTCCAAGCCAAATATAAGCCACTTTCATTTTTGGACTTTTTTTGTAAGTGCTTACTGAAAGATGTGTTCCACCTTTGCGTTGAACAAAAAGCAATACAAAATGAAAAAATCAATTTTAATTACAGGGGCATCCACAGGAATGGGATTAGCAGACACTATTCTTTTCGCCCAAAATGGTTATCAAGTTTTTGCCACTTACCGCAATGATAAAGATAAGGGTAAATTGAGCGAAATCAAAAATGTATATCCTATAAAAATGGATGTTACAAATGGAGACGACATTCAACATGCGTTTCAGCAAATCTCAGATGTCGTCGGTAACAATGGCCTGTATGCCATCATCAACAATGCAGGCATTATGTACACTGCCCCCTTTGAGTATGCAGAGGAAAAACGGGCAAGGCAGATGATAGAAGTAAATCTAATTGCTCCATACAAAATCACACAAACTTTTATTCCGCTGTTGAAAAAGCACAATGCTGGCAATGCCATAAAAGCAAGGGTTATCAATATTGCTTCGTGGGCTGGTTATATCGGGCAACCGTTTATTCCGTTTTACAATGCCTCAAAAGCTGGTTTGATTGGACTTTCTGAATCGATGTATTACGATTTGGGCTTGCTGGATATTCACGTCGTGCTGGCCTCTCCTGGCGTTACGAGAACACCAATGCTTGGCAAAGCAACCGAAGATGGTACAGATAATTTACATGCGCTTCCGAAAGCAGGTCTTGCTTTATACAAACCTTATCTTGACCATATTAAAACAATGGGTGAGGGTGCTGGAAATTCTAAGTTTCTGCCGACAGCAGATGTTCTTGCTAAAAAACTATACAAAATAGTGGAGTCAAAAAAGCCGAAGCATAAATACAATCTTGCAATGGATGCAGCTTTTATGGACAAAATAATGACTAAGATCATTCCGTTAAGCTGGCGTTTTGGAATGAATAAAAGGATGTATAAGCTAAACATAAAGAATCCTGCAAAAACCATTTCTCAAAAAGCATTCATTCAATCTGAAAGTGAAAAAACTCTCGCGGTATCGTAAACTTAAGCATAAGAAATATGATAAAGACCGTAGTTGCCTTATTGATTCTGTTTAGTTCTTTAGCTTCCATTTATTATGCGTTTGGTGGCATAATAAAACCCGAAACCGCCCTTGTGTACAATAAGGCAAACGTGCCTCGATCGGGCATACAGTTACTGTCTTTGTTTTTGGGAATAGGCGGACTGTTTCTTCTGTTTCCGCAAACTTTCAAAATTGGCGGAGGGATGTTGATAACACATTCACTGACTACGATCATCTGCTTTGTTATAGCCAAGGATTGGAGAGGTGGCTTTATGGAATTTATATTTCTGCAGATACCTGTTTTTCTATTTTGGGCTGGATACCCATTGTCGGTTTTGGAGAGGTTAAAAGGAATTTTTTAATGTCAGATTATGCCGGGTTATGTAAAAATGGGAACAATTATGCTGAGTTGTGCTTAATTGTTCCCATTTGTTCGGAGTTATTCCGAGTCGGGAAGACAGGATTCGAACCTGCGACCACAAGACCCCCAGCCTTGTGCGCTACCGGGCTGCGCTACTTCCCGAAAAAAAACCTTTTTTGAAAGGGCTGCAAAGATAGCTTAAAAATTCTTTAAGACAAATTGTGTGATATCAGCTTCAGGAATTCAGAGCGTGTCTCATTTTTCATGAACTGCCCACTGAATGCCGACGTAGTGGTAACGCTGTTTTGCTTCTGTACGCCCCGCATCATCATGCATAGGTGCTGCGCTTCTATCACAACTCCCACACCGAGCGGGTTAAGTGTTTCTTTTATTACATCGAGTATCTGGTGGGTCATACGCTCCTGTACCTGCAGCCTTCGGGAAAAGCATTCCACTACATGCGCCAGCTTGCTTAGCCCTGTAATCACCCCGTTGGGGATATACGCAATATGCGCTTTCCCGAAAAATGGCAGCATATGATGCTCGCACAAGGAGTATAGCTCAATGTTTTTCACCAATACCATTTCGCTATAAGACTCATGAAACTTAGCGGAATTAAGTATATCCGCCGCATTCATATTATATCCCTGCGTGATGAACTGCATAGCTTTGGCTACACGCTCCGGCGTTTTCAGGAGCCCTTCGCGTTCAGGGTCTTCACCCATTGCTTTGAGCACGGACTTATAGCTTTCTTTAAGGCTATCGGTGGTTTCCTCATCGTATAATTCTTTTTTATGGTAGGCCAAAGCATTTGTGATTTTAGATTAATTAATACCATTCTCTCTGGTAAAACACCGCCTCGGGAGGCCCGTAGGGGCCCTATCCGTAGTATTCAACAAATATATTCCGGGTTTCTACCAGTTTTATGCAATGCAGCTTTACGTTTTCTTTATCTATATACGGTTTCAACTCATCCCACATACCTATGGCTAAATTCTCCGCACTGGTCAACTTACCCTTCATAAAGTCTACATCAAGGTTCAGATTGCGGTGATCCACCTTTTCCACGATCACGTCCTTTATAAGGTCGCCAAGTGTTTTGGCATTGTATATGAAACCAGTCTCAGGATGTGGGTCTCCTTTAATGGTTACATGCAGCTCATAGTTGTGGCCATGCCAGTTCTCATTAGCGCATTTGCCAAAGACTTCTTTGTTCTCAGCATCGCTCCAGTTGGCATTGTATAATTTATGCGCCGCATTAAAATACTCTATTCGAGTCAGGTAAACCATTTCTTTAATTTAGGTGCAAAATTAGCGTTACTATATGGTTTTGACAAAAAAGCAGTTATTTGCGTTATGAACCTGCTGATCGTAGCTGCTACTAAAGAGGAAGTTAAGCCCCTCCCGGCCTCTTCGGGGGGAAAGCGGTGTTCCGTAGAAGTGTTGATAACGGGGGTTGGTATGCTCGCGACTGCCTATGCGCTTATCAGGCAATTGCATACAAATAAATATGATCTTGTATTACAGGTTGGGGTTGGCGGCAGTTTTGACACCGATATTGAATTGGGGTCACTGGTTTTTGTGACTAGCGAACAGTACGGCGACTTGGGTGCCGAAGACCATGATGAGTATCTCGACATATTTGACCTGGGCCTTCTGGATAAGAATATTGCACCGTATAGCGATGCAAAGTTGCTCACACCAATGTTGTCCATACATGAGAAAATAGGTCTGCCGCAAGTGTCCGGCCTTACTGTAAACACAGTCAGCGGAAATTCGCAAACCATAAAACGAAGGACAGAAAAATACAATGCGACAATAGAAAGCATGGAAGGTGCCGCGTTTCATTATGTGTGCCTCCAGGAGGGTATTGCCTTTGCACAGGTACGGGCGATCTCAAATTATGTAATGCCTCGCGACAAAAGTCAGTGGAAAATGAAGGAGGCCATAATCAACTTAAACAACTGGCTGACAGATTTTATAGAGAGGCTAAATACATAAATCAAGAACAAGGAACGGATGCCGACTTTTGACTAAAGACTTTCAACTAATTTTACAAAATGAAACTCACCCTTGGCTTTAGCCCTTGCCCGAATGACACGTTTATTTTCGACGCAATGGTAAATGGACTTATAGATACAAAGGGCATTACATTCGATTATGTACTCGAAGACGTGGAAACACTCAATATATGGGCAGAGCAGGGCAAGCTGGATATCACCAAACTCAGCTACAACACCTTTATCCATGTAGTAAACAACTATGCGCTATTGCACAGTGGGAGCGCCCTTGGGGAAGGCGTGGGGCCACTCCTCGTATCAAAAAAACCAATTCCGCAGGCGGGAATAGAAAACCTGAAAATTGCGATTCCTGGATTTAATACTACAGCCAATCTGTTGCTCTCACTGGCTTTTCCTAAAGCAAAAAATAAAACAGAATTATTATTCAGCGAGATAGAAGCCGCTGTTCTGAACGACGAATATGATGCAGGCCTGATCATACACGAAGGCCGGTTTACCTATCAAAAAAAAGGGCTTCATAAAATTATTGACCTGGGCGATTGGTGGGAACAAACAACGCAGGCAGCGATTCCGCTTGGCGGTATCGTTGTCCGTCGCAGCTTTGATAAAAAACTGAGCACAACAGTTGACAGCATTATTAAAGAAAGCCTCGCTTACTCCTGGAATCGCTATCCCGAACTGTCTCCATTTATCACTGCAAATGCCCAGGAAATGGAGGAAGATGTAATGCGCAGGCACATACAGCTCTATGTAAATGATTATACAACAGATCTGGGAGAAAAAGGAGAGAAAGCCATCGCTACACTTTTTGAAAAAGCAAAAGAAGGAGGGTTATTAAAGGAAAAAATGAACAGCGGAATTTTTTATTGAATCTGGTATTTTTGTTCAGCGTTATAGTAACTTTTTCAGCCTGGTAAGAATATCCGCATCAGTGATATTTTGCGCTTCAGACTTATCGTAAATAGAGAGCATATAGATATTCTTTCCCTTAACACGCACGTGAGTTATTATTCTTGCGCCGCCAGACTTTCCCTTGCCCTTTGATGTAATGGCCATTCGTATTTTGTAGCAATCATTACCTATTGGTATCCCCATTTTGGGATCCTGTAAAAGTTCAGTTGCAAGATTTGCAACATCTTTTTTTATTGAAGGATATTTTTTAGCTCTTTCTCAAAAGAATCGGCAAGGATGATATTAAAGCTCATCAAGAACCTGTTGGATAGTTTTTAATTTCGTCCTGCCTTTTTTGCGCAGGTTAACCTGTTCAACAGCAGCGTCGAGATCAGCGAGTATTTTTTTTTCTTTTGCGGTAATTTTTTTTGGTTCTACAATTTCCACAAATTCCATGTGGTTCAATAATTCCTTCAGAAAAGGAATTTTGCTTTTGTTTTTAATATTTAAAATAAGGTGTTCCATAAATAGTCAATACAAATGTACCGAAATAAGGGTTTATTGAAAAATTCGTTCCGGGAACTTTTGTTTTTATCATTCACTAAAACACGCAAATCCGTTAGTATTTTACCACCACCACTTTTTCTTGCTTAGCCACCATCATGCCAATAGGCTGCGTGAACGTTTCAAGACCGTGTTGCCGAAACAGGTTTATCACTTCATCCTGCCCGGTTTCATTAACGGCAATGAGGAGGCCGCCATTTGTCTGAGGATCGGGTAAAAGGCTAAAGGCTTCCATAACATCTACTCCGGCGTCAAAGCTAATTTTATTACTGTAGCCATTCCAGTTTCTGTAAGTAGCATCAGGTACGATTCTTTGAGCAAGGTATTCTTTAGTTCCTGTCAAAACGGGAACTTTGGAATAATATAGTTCAGCCGATAACATGCTCCCCTCGGCCATCTCTATTAAATGCCCTGCGAGGCCAAAACCAGTAACGTCCGTCATCGCCGTAACCCCTGGTATTTTACTGAGCGCTTCACCTGCTTTATTTAAGGTGGTCATTTGTTTTATTAGTGTCGATTCATGATCTTCTTTAAGTACACCTCTTTTTTGTGCTGTTGACAAAATGCCCGTACCGAGCGGCTTGGTAAGAAATAGCAGGTCTCCAGCTTTTGCCGTATTGTTCTTCTTAATGTTAGCGATATCACATAAACCATTTACCGCAAGGCCAAAGACAGGCTCAACAGAATCGATACTATGGCCGCCGGCAAGCGGAATGCCGGCTTCCGCACAAACAGCGCGGGCGCCATCAAGCACTTGCTGTGCAATGGTTATGGGCAATTTGTCTACCGGCCAGCCAAATATGGCTATTGCCATCAGCGGCTTACCACCCATCGCATAAACATCACTGATAGCATTCGCGGCGGCAATCCGCCCGAAATCATAAGCGTCATCTACAATTGGCATGAAAAAGTCGGTCGTGGCTATCAAAGCAATTCCATTACCAAGATCATATACAGCCGCGTCATCGTTACTGCTATTACCCACTAAAAGCTTCTTATCGAATACCTGTTCTGTATTTGTCTTTAGTATTTCTTCCAGCACTGCTGGGGCTATCTTGCAGCCACAGCCTGCTCCCCGTGAGTACTGGGTCAGCTTTATTTTCTCAACGTGCAAATCCATTAGTGGTTAATTTTGTCAGTAAGTTTTTTGATGATGGTACTTGTATCTACACCATCGCACTGTATGGAAGACAGCAGATGATCTTTATTGTTACGGGCATGGAAACTATGACTGTAATACTTATCGTAGTAGCCTAGCAATATCCTGAAGCTTTCTTTGTGGTTGTTCTCCAATAGATAATTGATTGCATTTTTAGTATTTAAGCCTCCTAATCTTTTTTGTATGCGCATTATAGCTGGAACCAGGTCCTCCTTCCTGAATTTTCCATAAGTATCGGTAATGTTCTCTAATCGCTGATCAAAAGGGATGTTCAAAAAATATATAGGCGATTGTTGCATGGTTTTAAATAATTCATTAGGCAAGTTCACTGTCCCTATTCTTTGGCTTTCGTCTTCGATCCAAACCGGCTGCCCGGTAGAAATGGTAAAAGAGTGCAGTGCTGCCGCCAACTCATTTTCAAACATTTCCTGCGTTGGCTGTGCGGCCTCGCCAAGCGCGCCGAAAGCAGACCCTTTATGGCATGCAATAGCTTCAAGGTCTATAACGGGATAGTTTTCTTTTGACAGCTTTTTAAGTATCTGTGTTTTCCCGGAGCCTGTATAGCCGCCCAGCACACTAAACCGGTATGGTTGATCAAATCGCTGTAATACCCAATTCCGATAAGATTTATAGCCTCCTGCCAGGGTATAAACTTTGAAACCGTACAAGTCTAGTAGCCACGCTACTCCTGCGCTACGCATTCCGCCCCGCCAGCAATGAACCAATACACACTTAGCGGTCTGGGGTTCTTCATTCGATATCTTTGGAGTGGATTTTTTGATGATTCCTTCCGCCTCTTCCACCATCTTTCTCATCTTCAAGCCAAAGTAATCAAGCCCTATCTTTATCGCAGACTCCCTGCGCTCTTGTTTATAGCAGGTCCCCACCACTTTTCTTTCTTCGTCTGAAAATAACGGCAGGTTATACGCGCCCGGAATATGTGCATGATGGTATTCTCCGGGGCTGCGCACATCTAATACCGGGTGAAGTTTTGAAAGCTCCAGGAATTCTTCTATTCGTACTTTCGGCATTCCTCCAACCAAATTATTTCATTTAAAGGTAGATATCAATGTGCGTAACTTGAATAAATAGTAAAAATCTTGCAAAATATTTTCAAATAAACCAAAATATAAGCAAGCGAAGGGGGGTAGCTCAAACATAAAAAAGCCGCTCCATGAGGGGGGCTACGTCCTTGCTCGTACACCGCGTCAGACACGGCTTTTAGGGGGGTGAGGTTAACTTCCGTAGTATAGCCGTAGGCTGATACGAAGGTAATGAATCATTTTGTCCTACTTTAGCTCCGAACATCAATTATTTGGCTATTTTTTATAGAATTGAATATTAGTCAAATTTCTGGTTTCTTTATCCAGTTAAAATACCTGAATCCCTGCCCCTGCGGGTACTTTAATCATCCGGAGAAAGAATGTACCTGCTCCCCAGTAATGGTGCAGAAGTACCTGAATAAAATAAGCGGCCCGCGGCTGGAACGTATAGACCTTCGTGTGGAAGTAACGCCCGTACCGTTCGCCGAACTCTCATCAACCAAAATGTCAGAAAATAGCATTAGTGTGCGCGACCGTGTATTGAAAGCACCTGACATACAGGCAAAACAGTTTGAAAAACATAACGGAATTGACTGTAATTGGACTTTATGTAAATAATTTTGTCATAGCTTTTAAAACCTTAATACCCAACCCAAAAGGAAAAACGACCGCAGGCCATTTCATAAATTGTATCTGATTTTAAATTGGTTCCACGTTATTAGCGTTTCAGTAGCTAGGTTTACCCAAGCTTCCGGATCAATGTCAAGCGCACAGTTACAGTCCGGATTATTATCATAGAATGGCACTATGTCAATATTTTGTCGGAGATATTTGGCGTACACTTTCCAACGCTCCTCATATCCCTCCAAGCAGCTATAATAAAGGCTATCTTTGGGTATTGCTGAAACTATAGGCAAGTCCCCGAAATAAACCATGAAATTAATACTTTGAGTGCGCTTCTGGTCTTGCGTAAAAAGCAAAATTACATTCTGTAGTTTTTTTA
>Ga0206890_1083_pt1 | contig 28630 bp, 27 predicted proteins | sample Alteio_BWOrgHeat_58_FD_152960 | JGI IMG/M metagenome (GOLD analysis project Ga0206890, IMG submission 152960) | Enriched cells from forest soil in Barre Woods Harvard Forest LTER site, Petersham, Massachusetts, United States - Alteio_BWOrgHeat_Nextera6 ... | reverse complement strand
GTGTGCAAATAATTCCAAAAGTAAATAACAATGATGTGTTTGAACTGGAAAGCCGGGATATTTGTCTGAAAACTGAAACAACGCGTTAATAACTGCGGCCGGCGCCGATGAATTTGCAACAGGTGTAGCACTGTTAATATCAACGCCTACCCGGTTACCATCATTACCCACGGTTTGATATGAATTTGGGATATACTTCATATAATTGGTCCCCTTTACCAGCCATGGCGAAATAAAAAGATGATCGTACCATGATTTTGCACCTCCACCAGTGCCACAACCGTTAGGTACAGTTGCCAGCGACCTATTTGTTGTTGTTAAGAATGATGCATAAGTGCTGGTGGCCGTTTCCCATGTAGCAGGATAGGATACCATTTTGTCCGGGTAAAACGGAGGATCATTCATTACTGTGGTTGTATCAGACGAAGTTACAATGGACTGGTATCCGGCCTCATAGCTGCTATGCGTATTAAAATCGCCCATGTTGATCAGGTTGGGGAAATAAGCAAACTTGGTTCTTAACGTTTGCATATAGGTAGAAACCTGCAGATCGCGTGTTGTGCTTGATGAGCCCGATTGGGTATGATTTACCACAACATAGATAAATGTAGTATCATGTGTAATACTTAAATTGGGGTCGTTATAATAAAGCTTATACAGGTTAAAGTCGGTGAGATAAGGTTCTATAGTTTCTGTTTTTACAAAAGTTAGTTTCTTCTGATTATAAAACAGTACCGACATATTATCAGCACCCGTTACATTGGTTGGCGTTGCATAAGCATATTCTCCCGGCGATACCACATTCAAGGCATTGGTCGTAATATCAAGCGCAAAGTTGGCGGGCAAAGCCGACCCCGGAATAAAATTACCCATCTTTTCAAAGCTAAACAGATCCGGCTGAACGTATTGAATAATGGTTTTTAAGTAGCCATTTAATATAGCCGTGCTTCCCTGGCAGCCATCGCCATAACCTAATACATTATAGGCCATTACCTTTAAAGTATCCGTTTTGTCAACAGTATTGGGTAAAGGTTGTGGAACTACTGTAACAGTAACCGGCGTTGTAGCCTGCGAATTTTTAGCGGCTTTTGAGCAGGCTCCTAATAAAACCACAGCTAATAACATAAAACTGGGCAATGAAAATGTTTTCATTCTGTTGGCAGGTATTATAGGTTTATAATTTTTAGTAAATAGGGGTACTACTTAAAAAGACAACAACCCTATTATTAATAGGGTTGTTGTCTTTAAGCTTATATTTTAAAAATGATTAGTGGTGGTTACCATTACCATTTAACTGGTAGCAACCCATATCAGCACCAGGCAACGTAAGTTCGGTTGGGCCAAAGTTAGGATCGATCTTAACATTAGTAGCAGTGATAGGTTTAATCAATGCTGCATTTGTAGTGCCTTTGCCAGCTGCAGGTGAACCAGCTTGTAAATGGAAGTTGTAGCTGTCAACAGAAGCTTGTGTAGTCCACAAATTAGCAGCGGCAGGAAGTGGGTAATTAACAAACATTGGGTTGTTTTTACCTACTAATGAGCTACCGTCATAAACAAGGCCAAAGGTATAAGATGCACCAAGGAATGAAGCCATGTTTGGAATGTCAGTTGCCTGAGGGTGGGTAACAACAGCCTGGGCTACGCTTGTTGGTACAATTTGACCTGCCATAACAGCATTATCAACATAATAGAAATTGTAACCGTAAGCGGTTTTAGGAAACAACTGTGTAGTGCTTGAGGTAGTATCAGCCAGGTAAACTTTTGCACCGGCCGGGCCACCTGCAATACGTACGCCAAAATCGCAATCAGCTATCAGGTTATTATATACCAATGCCCTTGAGTTGTTTTCAATTTCAACAGAACCGCTCCTGGCGCCAAAAACACCGTTATTTCTGAAACCGTCGTTTACATAAGTATTATTGTACATGGTAAACTGGCATTCGCCCCCTGTAGTACCATCGCTTGCGGTTTTTGTACCGTTAGTAGCGCCGCCAATGATCAGGTTATAAGCCATGTTGCCATAAGAACTGCCTTTTGCGTTAAAGCCATCGCCACCGTTGCTGCCGCATTTTTCCATAGTGTTACGCATAATATCGATATAGCCACCGTAAAAACGGGTTGCGTCGTCAGGTGAGCCATACAACCATGAATCTTCAAGTACAAATACACCATTAGGATTCTCAAAGTATAAGATGTACTGGTTACCTGCTGCTAAGCCAGCGCTAGCCGGGAAAGGCAAAGCTGCCAAAGCGTGGCCGCCAAAGTCAAGGTGGGTCCATTTAATAACCACCAGGTTACTGGTGTTACTGCAATAGATACCGCCCCAGCCACCAACATAAGCCGGATCTGTAGCTACTAAAGAAGCACCCGTTGTTTTAGATTTGCTTGGATCTGTAATAGTGATAGGCGCATCGCTGGTACCTAAGCTTAGCAGGATACCATTTACGATAAAGTTTGCACCGTTTGTCATATTGATCCTAACACCTTTTTGGATCAAAAGGGTATCACCTGCATTTATAGTGATATCGCCGCTAACTGTATAGGTTTGACCGGCAAGCATCGTGCCTTTATAGGTGCCTGCTGCCAGGGTGCCTGAATTGCTGATTGACTTACCTACCTGCAACAACGGCACAGATACTACAGCGTTATCGCTTTTTTTGCTACATGAAGCAAACGCTAATAGCGACAAGCCTAATGTGATAATTTGTAATTTTTTCATAGCTGATTTAATTAATTTTTACTGTTTTTTTATTTTTGATGGTTTTTATTTGCGGATTAAAATTTGAACCTTAAGCCCAGGTTGTAGCGGGCGTAATATTGGTCGTATTGTACTGTTGTATAATTAGGGCTTTCCTGGTGCTCATATTTCAGCAGGCCCGAATAGTCATTTCTATTGTTTTGTTTAATGAATAACTCGTAAGGTGTATTTAAAAGATTGTTGGCTTTTACAAATACAATGAAATGCTTACCTAATTCTTTCTGCGCCGAAAAGTCAAGAAAAGTTGATGGTTTCTCCCAGGTATCCAGGCCGTAGTATTTTGATACCAATGCTATTCTTTCGCCGGTATATGCCAGCGCTAATTGAGCGTCGATACCGTTTTTCTGGTCTTTATACAATAAAGATACGTTACCAATGTTGGCAGCCTGTCCCTGTAACGGCCTGGTTTGATTACGGCTTGTAACGCCCACATTAGTCACATCAATACTTTTAGGGGTAGTAATTTGTGATTGCGTATAAGTGTAGTTAACCGATGCGCCTATGTTGCCAAAGAATTTCCGTGCTACAAATTCAAAACCGTAGTTTTGGGCATTACCAAGATTCTCGGGTGTATTGAATAACGTGGCCCCACTCTGACCTGCCTGAAGGACACGCTCAATAGGGTTCATCAGGTATTTATAAAAGCCACCAGCCATAAATTCGTCAAAAACACCCGGGAAAAACTCATACCTTAAATCGTAATTATTAATAGTGGTATGTTGTAAGTATGGGTTACCCTGGCTTGGGTTGGGATCATCGGGAGATACCACCGGATAGGGGATAAAATCAGCAAAGGCCGGCCTTAAAATAGATTGAAAAAATGATCCCCTGATGGCCTGGTTATCAGTCAGCGCGTATTTTGCGTTTACACTTGCCAGGTAATCCACATAATTAATAGTTGCTGATTTTCCAGGCAGGTTTACCGGCAGGTTGGAGTTATAGGCCTGATTGGTACTTTCAACCCTTATGCCTACTAAAACATCTAAACGGTCATTAATATCATATTTTACCATTCCGTACCCGGCCTTTATATCCTCGGTAAAAGTATATACACCCGGGTCGCTGGCTGATGAGCCTAACGCGTTTGCAGGTTTTTGGTCAAAGAAAAAAGTTGCTGCCGGGATAGTAGTGTATAGTTCATCATTATTGGTGCCGGGAATATAGGTGTTTGGCAAACTATAGCTATCCACAAAATTATCCCTTGTTTTATGCCTGATCATCCCGCCTGCCGAAAAAAGCGCGGTACGGCCAAACACTTTGGTATCATAATGCAGGTTTAGGTAGCCCGATAGGTCTTTGTCTGTATTGTGCGTCCATATTCTCGACTCATTGCCCACAGTTGTCGGGCCGTTAATTATATCGGGGGTTACAAATACCGAACTGCCGGGGTTATTGGGGTCGGGCTCATTCTTACCATTGACAAGATCGGGGCTTGTTTGGTAGGTGGTTTTAAAGGTTGCAATATCCGGTTGTTTATGAGTTGCTTCTGAAGTTGCAGCGGTCCAGTCTATTGAAAAACCTGGTAAAATTTTATGTTTGCCTTTAAGGGTTACATTGTAGATATTTTGCAGGTCGGTAAGAGTTTCAGTATCATTATCAACTGAGTTTGTTGAAATATAGCCCTGGTATGAATACCCGCTGTAGGTAGATGTTTGCGTGTTACGTACCCTATATTGGTTTAGCTGCAAATAAGTGCCAAATAAATTAATGCTATTATTTTGATTGAACTTATAATCGAGTGATGCAATGGCGCCCGCACGGCTAAGTTGCGAAGAGTATTGCCTGTTATACGAGCTTTGAAAAGCTGTTTCAGAATTTGGCGTATTTATATTAGGTGATGGGCCAACCGTGTTTTCCTGCACTACCGTAAAGCTGTTATCGCCCTGGTAAAAATTCTGAAAAGTACCCGATATAATAACCCCTAATTTGTTATCCAAATAACGGTTACCAAGCGTTATGCTGGCGTTGGCATTAGGCGGGGCGTTGCCGGTTTTGGTTACCAGATTTTGGTAAGGGAATTGGCTGATTGTTGCATAACCACCGGGGTTTATTTCACCCGGCGCTTTGCTGGCTACTGTGGCACCGTTAAAACTGGCATAGCTTCTGTTAAAAAATATCTGGCTGTAACCGGTACCTATGTTTCCTTCAACACGCAGATGATCGGGCGCGGTTTTCATGACCAGGTTAACCACACCACCTGATGCATCACCCTCCATATCGGGCGTTAATGATTTGGATACTTCAATGCGTTCAACAAGGTCAGCCGGGATAATATCCAATGGCACATACCTGTTTTTATCATCCGGGCTCGGGATCTTCACACCATTTATTAAAGTAGTGTTATATTGCTTATCCATACCCCTGATGATCACGTGCTGCGCGTCGCCGGTATTGCTCCTGTCCATAGAAATACCCGACACCCTGCTCAGTACGTTGGACACAATAACATCGGGAGATATCGCAATTGAATTGGCCGAAACCACGTTCATGGTATTGTTGGCATTTTTTTTTCGTCGGCGCGGGCGGTATTGTCGCTTTCGCGGCTTATATGTTCAATAATAGCTACCTCATTAAGCGCTGTTTGATTATCGAGCATCGCCACATTTAAAATCGCTGTTTTGCCGGCGGGCACCTCCACCGTGTATTGCTGCGATGTTTTATAACCAACATAACGTACCTGCAACAAGTAAGTGCCAGCCGGGATGTTCTTAAACAGGTAAACACCATCTAATTTAACTACAGCGTTAAATGATACGCCTGCATTTTCAATATGAACGGTTGCGCCTATAAGCGGGTCGCTGGTTTTTGAATCAGAAACATTACCCTTTATTGTTTGCGCGTTTGCAATTGCGCTGCAACAAATAAGTAATGCGATAACCAGGTAAAGTTTTTTAAATATTAGTAGTAAAGGTTTCATCAAGATGTATTAAATTAGTTGATCAATGTATAACAGGCTGCTCTAATAGTTTTTTTAGAATAGCTGTGGTTAGAATTTTTATATGGTATTAATTAAGGAACCGCGGACCCCGGCATCTAAAACTTTCCTTTTTAGGGTTTGGCCGTATGATAGACCCGGAATAAAAACCGGTAGTAACAAATGCCGTTTGGAGGTTAAAAATGCGTTCATGAATGGGGTATTTTCTATGTAAAGCGTTCAATAAAAGCACAAAGAAATCGCCCGAATTCTGAGTTAATTCTGAGTTTTTTGACGGGTTGCGATTTGTTAACCCAATGATTTCTTTAGGTTAATATTGCGGAGGAAATGGGCTAAAAAAACACCATTAACCTAATGGTTTCTTAACAATAAATTAAAAGGCCGGCCCTGCTGGCCGGGTGCGCGGGGTCTTAATTTCACCGGAATAGATTCTGTATTAATCGCTTCGTTTGTCTCCGAAACTTCAATAAAAAAAGGCCAATAAATAAAACAGTTGCTACATAAATTACATAGCAACTGTTTTATTTACCGGCCTAAAAAAAGATAAACTTGGCTAACGCCAAATAATCACACGTTGTGCCTGCCTACTTAGTACTCTGATCAAATAAAAACTTCAATTTATATTCCTTAATTGCCGCGTCATAAGCTATTAATTCATTGTCTGATTTGAAGTGTTCTTCAATGGTATATTTGAATTTGGGGTTTTTAGCAAAGGCAACTTCCAAATTACCAATGGTAAGCGGTTCAATTTTACTATTAGCTACATCACTGAAATAATAGGTATTTACCGGCTTTGCCCCCTTTCCTTCCTGACTTAGTTTAGTTCGGCTATAAACATAAAAATCCTTTGTATCTATAATTTTATAGGCGCTGTTGTTAAAAAACCTGTAATCTTCATTTTTAAAGCGATAGCCAAATATTTCGTTTTTTGAAAATACCTGTTTTTTGCCATCGTGCCAAACAACGATGGATGCAGACTCGAATAGGCTATTTAAACGAATACTATTAGAGTTCCCTTCAGTTGTTTCAAAACTTAACTTATGGGTTTGATAATCATTTAAAGTTAGATATAAACCCATTGACTTGTCCTGGGCTATGGAGTTTTGTGCGAAAGATGTTATAGCTAAAATGGCTATAAATAATGTGATAGTTTTCATCTTGAATAAAATTTAAAGTATTGTTTTATTAGAACCGCACAATTAAATCCATTGCGGCGGTGTATTGGTCTTTTTTGGTACCATTATCATAAGGGGTTACGCCATCGGCATAGGCGCGCTCATACCTTATCTCCGGGCGTATCCTTATATAAGGAGTAAAGTAATGAACAAACCCTATGGTATGGCTCGAATACCAGGTTGCAAAGCCCGTTCTGCCGGCCTGCGGGTCATTTAAAAAATCCGTACGGATGGACAAATAATCTGTAGCCGAAAACTTAGCCTGGAAATAGTTTACAAAGCCAATGGCATTTTCTGTACCCGGTATCAATGTGCCCGGGCCAACACCTGTAAGAAATGGCTGGGCAGGGCCATTAATAACCGTACCGCCGGTAAGTGCATGGTATTGCCACATATAATACATCTCTGTCATCATGTGGAAGGTTTCGTCAAACTTGTGGCCCCAGGTGGCTACCACCATTTGTAAGTTATCGTGCTGGCGGGTATAATCGCCGTTGCCTAATGAATTAATACCGCCATACAGCGAGTTATTATTATCCTTAGATACCCAACGGGCCATTAATAATCCATTGATCTGAGCCGAACCGCTCCATGGCGCCATATCATTACCTGCATGTACACCAGCTTCTAACTGCCAGTATGAGCCGAGCTTAAAAGTTGCCTGTACACCGGTAAATGTATAGGGGTCAACCGTAAACATTAAGGAGTGCGAGTAGAGGTAATTGTCCGTTGCCCATTGCGCCTCAATATCGGCAGGTGAAATAAACCGGCCAACTTTTAAAAGCATACCATCGGCAATTTTCGGAAAATAGATCAGGCCATATATTTCGGCCGGGTCAAATCCGTATTTGTTATTATTACCCAGCAATTGATTACTAAAATACCCCTTGCCGGTAGTGTAACGGTAATCTGTGCCGAAGATGGTGGTAACCAGGAATCCTGCCGAAACATGATCTGTTTGTACCGTGTTAGGCTGCAGGTCGAATTTTAAACCAATTTGATCAAGCACCACACTATTTGGTATCAGGTTATAAGATGTGGGGGCATTTGAATTTTTAGACGAGCTTATATTGGCTCCCGGATCTATCCACCCATAAAACCTAAACTTTGTTTTTGTTAGCCCCAAAGCTTTTTGCAAAGGATAAATAGGCGCTGCAGCATCCGACCCAACTAACGGGCCACCGTCCCAATCACCGGTAGGAAATGGCGGCGAATCAAGCGGCGAAGGTAATGAGCGCTTTACAGTGTCTTTTTGAATTGTTACAGCATTGTTAGCTGCCTGCGAAAATACCCTGAAGGTTGTTGCCGACAGTAATGTGAGGATAAATAAGTACTTTTTCATTTTTTGTTATAGTGAGTAATTAATACATCGCCCCATAAGCGATATAGATGCCACTATCAACTATTTTATATTTAACTATTGACAATCAATTACTTATGGAATCACAAAGGGAAATTGAGGGAAAATGACCACTATCAAATTGATAAGAAATTATCAATTTGGATTGCTGGAATTGTTTTATGGAGATGGAGAAAATTGAATTGCCGGGAAAACGGCTAACAGGTCGTATGGTTAGCCTATATAGCAGATACAGTGATATAGCTAAACAAAGTGATTAACTAACCTTAAAGGCGGGAAGAATTAACAGAGAAATGGGACAGGTATAATAAACCCGGTTATTCTGCTTGTTTTTTGCTGTTGGTAACAACCGAACCGGCATATATTACAACCCCGGCGCCAAATACGATCAACGCGCTAAAAAACAGAGCTGCAGATGCACTTACCCCGCTAACAGAATCACCGGCGTTTAACGCATGGTTAGGTGTAAATACCATAGCAGCGCCCGCTGTACAAATTCCGATAAATGCTATCAAAAGACCTAAATTTTTCATAATTCTATTTTATTGACCGCAAATATAAATATGTTTTCTATTAGATTATAATCTGTAGTGCATTGTTGGGCAAAAAGTTTATAGTTCCTTCTACTGATAGCTATCGGGCCTCTCCCGGGTGGCTACCATGCCCACACATCTTTTAAATAAAAATGGCTCCGTGCCTCCGTTATGTTTATATAGTTCCAAGATCGGTATTAAACCTTATTGCGCCAAAAAACCGAATAGGAAATCATTTTCGTCAAAACAATATGCCTCCCTTTTTGCTTTACTATTAAGTGAAGACATATACTTTTACTTTCGGGCAGAAACTTCCTATTCCATTAGCCGAAGCGTGGGATTTTTTTTCGACACCCTTAAACCTGGTTAAAATAACTCCACCACACCTGAAGCTTAGGGTTACTTCAAAACACGCTGCCGATACCAAAATATACCCGGGCATGATCATCACCTATAAGGTTTCGCCGTTAGCGGGCATCAAATTAAACTGGACCACCGAGATAACCCATGTAATAAAAGATGATTATTTTGTGGACGAACAACGTGTTGGCCCGTTCGCGCTATGGCACCATGAGCATCATTTTAAAGAAATAAAAGGCGGCGTGCAAATGGACGATGTTTTGCATTACGCGCTTCCCTTGGGGATAATTGGCCGATTGGGCAATAGGCTACTGGTAAGCCACGAGGTCAAAAAGATATTTACGTACCGGGAAAAGGCAATTAATGACCTGTTTGGGGTGTTTAGGGGTTAGTATAATACCGGCAGCCACGCACCACGCCAGCAACTACTTACAATACTGCGCCAAAGCGTCCGCAGCAGCTTTTGAGCCTAATTTTACGGCTATAGTAAAATCACCGCATGCGCCGGGTTTATCAATACCCGCTGCTATTTTTGCCATCCCGCGGTTGAGGTATGAGTTTGGGTTATTATGGTTCATGGATATGGCCACCGTATAATCTACTGTTGCGCTCGGTATATCTTTTAAATTCATTTTTGCGGTGCCGCGTCGGTTATAGTTATCTTCATCTTTTGGGTCGAGGGCGATAGCCTGGTTAAAATCGGCATTCATGTGTTCAATATCCGGTACAAGGCTTTCTGCCAGCCCGCGGTAACTATAAACCTTTGCGTTTTTAGGGTTGATGTTTAAAGCGCTATTATAATCAGCAATTGCTCCTTTATAATCTTTCAAAGCTATTTTTACATTGCCCCGGGTAAGGTAAGCGTTATCATCATTGTTATTTATAGCGATGCTTTTATCGGCATCTTTTAATGCCCCTTCATAATCATTTAGCATCAAATAGGTATTAGCGCGGTTATAATAAGCAGAAGCAGCGGCCGGGTTTAGGCGGATAGCCATATTATAATCGTTCAGGGCAGCAGGGATATCGCCTGTATTTGATTCGATTAAACCGCGCTGGATATAATTATCGGCATTTGAGGGGTTAGCGGCGATAAGCGCGTCAAAAGCCTGAGATGGTTTATTATTTACTGGCGCTACAACGCTTTTTGGCACGGTAGTTAACACTTGCGTGGGGTTCACTACAGCTTCTTTAGTTACTACGCTTTTTGACGCCGGGGTTAACGGTTGCGGGGTAGTAACTACAACCTGTTTAATTACGGCGTTTTTAGGCTCGGGGGCACGTATTGGCGGAGGAGGGGCAACTACCACCTGTTTAATCGGAGGTTTTTCCGGCTCAGCAACCCTGGGTTGCGGGGGATTAACCACAACCGGTTTGTTAGCGTTTAGCTTATTTTTAGCGTTTTCGCGGCCGGCTATCGCCTCTACATTTTTGGGGTCGAGGCTAATAGCCATATCATAGTCTGCAATGGCGTCTTTATAGATTTTCAGGTTGCTTTTTGCCAACCCGCGGTACATATATAGCCCCGGGTCCTTAGGACTGAGCTTTATGGCGGTGGTCAGATCAGTTATAGCGCCCCAGTAATTGCCAATGCTGATTTTGGCATTCGCCCTGTAACTGTACAGCGCTACATTATTAGGGCTATACGAAATTGCTTTACTAAAATCTTTAATAGCGTGTTCATAAGCCTTAGTACTGCTATAACAATTACCCCGGTAGAAATAAGCGTAGATATTAGCCGAAGAAGGATCAGCTTCAATAGATTTGGTATAATCCTGTATGGCGCCGTTATAATCCTTTGCTGCTAATTTGGTATTACCGCTTTGTAAGTACGTAGCTGCTGTTTGGGCAAGGCAGCAAAAAGGTAAAAAAAGGAATGCAAATATTAGTTTAACCATAGTTATAGCTCGCATTAGCTTTAGCGCCAATTTTAAAATTACTAAAAGTATTTTAATTAAAATTAAGCCTTAATTGCTTCGGCATTGTTATCAGGATTACCGGGCTTGTTCCTGATCAAAAAATCCGATTTACGAATATAATGATTTAGCGGCTCTTCTATCAGTTTAAATAACCCTATAGCTATGGCGTTCAGTACGATAAAGCCCAACAACAGGTTTATTTGATCGTTCTCAAACGGCGAATGCCAATCCAGCCCCCATTTATCATACAGTTTAAACACATAATCGTTTAGCCAATTTATACCGTTATGAAACATATAATACATATACCCTAAATGGATGAGGTAAAATATATACGAGCTTTTGCCTAACAGTTCAACAAACGGGTGGGCTAAAATTTTCTTTAGGGCGGTGGTTTCGCTCAGCAAGCCATAAAAAAATGTGGCTATGGCCACCGGCAGCAAATAGTTGTTGGTGATGATGCCAAACGGGTTATGCAAGCCTGCCGTCCATCCTGCAGGGATAGTTAATACCGACATGATCCAGATGCAAAAAAAGATCATTAAAAAACCGATGTAGGTTAATTTGAACTTGCCTGCCGTACGTAAACCTTTTCTTTTTACAATTAGCGCTAATTGTATCCCCACAAAAAATTCAAAACAGCGCCCAAAAAATGTGTACAACATCATGAAGGTGAAGTTGCCGAAAAAGCCATGCCAGTTAACATGACTAAATACAAGTACCAGCAAACAACCCGCGCCGGTAATAATTACCGGCTGGATATAAAACTTATTATATTTTTTTGCAATAAGGAAAATAATGGGCGCCGAAAAGTAAAAGCATTCCTCAACCGTTAACGACCATCCCTGGGCTATGCCGGTATCCCACAACTGGTAAAAAAAGCCGCGTACAAAGGTGATATGCATAAAAAACAGCACAACCGGGTTATCAAAACCTTTGGTTATGATTTGATCTTTGGTAAACCAGTAATAAACAAACGCGCCCAGCGTAAGCAAAAAATACATTGGATAAATACGCGCCACCCTGTTTTTGAGGTATTGTTTAAACCAGCGGGTAGTTAGCTTAAAACTATCATAATAACGATAGGCGATCAAAAACCCCGATAAAGTAAAGAAGATGGTTACGCCGATATGAAATTCATGAAAGAAACGTTGCATAGCATGGGGAAGATTCTCATCAAACACATACGAATAGTGGGATATAAAAACCAGGTAAGCGGCCAGCGCCCGTACCCCTGTTAATGCCGGAATATAATTTTGTAAAGGCTTTTGTGACAAAACAGTTATGTAAATTAATTATAAGCCGCAATTTCTTCATTAATTGGCAGCAAAACCAAACAGGTTATAACGCCGAGCCCTGTATAACGCCTCTATCGGCTATTTGCTTATCAATAAAGTATTGTATCTCTGATTTTTTTAACTGCCAGTTGGGTGCAATCAGCAACTCCAGGTCGCTGAGGCCGAAGAGGCGCTGTATTACCAGGTCGGGCCGTACGAGCGGCAAAAAATCGCATAAAAAATCGGTGTATTCCTGCAGGGTAAAAACCTTAAATGGCTGGCGTTTATATTTCACGCCCATTACCGAGCCCTCTACAATATGCAGGTGATGAAACTTTACAAACTTAATTTGCGGGTGGCGGTTTATCTCGTCGGCATATTTCAGCATCATTTCGTGCGTTTCCCAGGGGAAGCCAAAAATGGTATGTACGCAAACGTCCAACTTGCTGTTTTGCAATAAGTTTAACGCGGTTATCAGATCGTCATGGCTGCAACCGCGGTTTATCTGTGCCAGGGTATCGTTATATATCGATTCCATGCCCATTTCCAGATCCACATCAAAGCGGTCGGTATAGCTTTCCAGCAGGGCGATTTTTTCGGCATCAATACAATCGGGACGGGTGCCTACACTCAGGCCCACAATATCTTCGGTGCCATAGCTTAGTGCCTCGTCATACATCATTTTGAGGTAATGCGTGGGGGCGTAAGTATTAGTATTGGGCTGAAAGTAAATGATAAACTTATCGGCCTTATTGCCCTTGCGCGCGCGCTCCATGCCCTGTATAACCTGCTCGCGAACGGTAGGCGCGTTACGCGATACCGATGGGGTAAATGAATCAACATTACAATACGTACAGCCGCCGTAGCCTTTTGAACCATCGCGGTTGGGGCAGGTAAAGCCGCCGTCAACAATCACTTTAAAAACACGGTGGCCCTTGTATTTTTCCTTGAGCCATGCGCCGTAGTTATTGTAATTTTTAAAGCCTTGCTGTAGTGGTGTTTCTGTTAATTGCATTGGCGCAAAGATAGGAAATTACACGCCAACAATATTTTGTTTAATTACCACTCCCTTTTTAAGATACTGATAATGCTTATAGCAAATGCCCGGTTTGTTTCATTTGGCGCGCAGTGCGCGTCAAAATACTCGGGAGCATAGTAGTATAAGTGCCTCGATTTTTCGGGGGTAATCATCCATATAGAATACTCTGGCCCATCACTCATCGAGTACTGGTTTGTTATTTTTTCACCATTTACAATTGTTGTCGATTCATTGCATGGTGGTATCTTGCCGTCATCTTCTATGGTAAATAAATTGTTGCCAATTAATTTATTATACAATAGATCGCATAAAAAATCGTCAGCCGGTTTTTCAGTTATAGGTTGTATCTGCAACAATGCCGGATCATTGTAATTGGGCTTTTTGTAGATCAGCTTTTTCCAATGCTTACCCTGGAAAACTAAAATATGATATTCCGTTTCCCACGACCAATTGGAATAAATGCGATAAGCCAGTACGAGGTCGTAATTTTTAATGTATTTCAAAAAAGGAGCATCAGCTTCACCGGTAATATTGCTTTTAAAATTGGGGATAGAAAGTTGCGAAAAGGTTTTACCAGCGAGGAATAAAAAAACAAACAGCAAAATGTATTTTTTCATCCCCAGCACCGGTTAATTACAAAACTTTTTGAGCTGCTCAACAGCCGGTTGATACTTGTACAAGGCAGCGGTATTCCAATCTGTGCAGGCGCCATCTTTATCACCTTTTTGCTGTTTGGCATTTCCCCGATTAAAATAAGCTTCAGCAAAGTTATGTTTATACGTTATGGCTTTATTATAATCGGTTATAGCGCTATCAATAGAACCTTCGTGCTGCCGGGCAAACCCTCTTTTATTATAAATATCATCCATGCCTATTTGTTGGCGGGCATATTTCCCCGTATCTAATGCTATGCCCATATCATAATCGGCAATGGCTCCTTTATAATCGCCGTTAAGGCGTTTCGCTTCGCCTCTTGAAGCATAAGGCAATATCCGGCCTAAATCCATCCCCTTTTTTGCAGGAGAAAGCGCCATTACAATTGTATAATCGTCAATTGCTGCCTGGTAGTCTTCCAATAATACTTTTAAATGCGCCCTGTTCATGTAAGCAGATTCGTTTGGATGCATGGTTATTGATTTAGAAAAAGCTTCCGCAGCGCCTTTGTAATCCTTCAGGCTAAGCTTAATAATGCCTATATCATTGTAGTATATCCACGGATACTTTTCATCGTGCGATGCAGCTAAAATATAATCGGCTATTTCACCGTCCCAATCCTTCAACCCGCCTTTTGCAACTGCCCTGTTAGCATAAGCGTTTACTTCTTTTGGATACATGGATAAAATAATTGTGTAATCTTCAATAGCGCCTTTATAGTCTTTTGAATTGTATTTTGCACCTGCGCGCCCTTTATAAGCTTGAAGATCTCGTGGGAATAAGGCTATTATATGGGTATAATCGGCAATTTTTTGATCGTTGCTGCTAAAATATATAGCCGCTCTTTCCCGGTAAGCATCTATTGCCTTTGGATCTAACCTGATGACTTCTGCAAGGTCAGTGGCGGCCCCCGCGTTATCCATTAAATGTATCCTGGCAAGCGCCCTTTGAAAATAAGCATCCTTAAATTGAGGGTCAACATTTATCGCTTCTGTGTATTCAGCAACGGCATCCCTGTATTTAGCGCTGTCCCGCTTTTGGTTGCCCAGTTTATAATGCTGTTTAGCTATTTGTGCAAAGCCGAGAACCGGGAAAAGCAGGAGAAGAAATATAACGTTTCTCATTGTACTTATATTAAACTTCGCTAATGTTTCACCATTACCTATTCACTACCCACTATTTCCATCATTTTCAAAATACTATCCGCATACTCGCGGTTATTGGCTAAACGCGGAACTTTATGCTGGCCGCCTAATTTCCCTTTTTCTTTCATCCAGTTAAAGAAAGTGCCCTGCGGGGCTACACATATTATTGGGCGGCGCAGCGCCATATCCTTAAACCGTTTGGCATCATAATCAGAGTTGATGCGACGCAGTGTTTCGTCCAACAGGTCAACAAAACGTTCAAATTCGGCGGGCTTTTTTTCAAATTCTATGATCCATTCATGCGCGCCATTAGTATTGCTGTCAAAATAAACCGGCGCAGCGGTATAATCCCTTATAATGGCCCCGGTTTGGCGGCAAGCTTCGTCTAAAGCCCGTTCGGCATTATCAATGATCAGTTCCTCGCCAAAGGCGTTGATAAAATGTTTGGTACGGCCAGTGATCTGTATTCTGAAAGGCGACAAACAGGTAAACCGAATAGTGTCCCCTATTAAATAGCGCCATAAACCAGCGTTGGTGCTGATGATGGGGGCGTAGTTTTTTTCCAATTCCACCTCGTCTAAGGTTAGTGTGGCCGGGTTTTCGTCATGTAAATTCTCTACCGGTAAAAACTCGTAAAAAATGCCATAGTCGAGCATCAGCAGCATGTCGCCGTTATCGGTATCCTGTATCCCAAAAAAACCTTCGGACGCGTTGTAGGTTTCCAGGTAATACATATTATCGCCGGGTATCAGGTTTTTAAACTGCTCGCGGTAGGGGGTAAAGCTAACAGCGCCATGAAAATACAGCTCCAGGTTTGGCCAAACTTCCAGCATGTTTTTTTTACCGGTTATTTCCAATATACGTTTTAGTAATAAAATGTTCCAGGTAGGCACACCGCCCAGGCTGGTTACGTTAACATCTTTTGTGGCATGCGCCACCTTTTCTATCTTCTCCTCAAAGTTTTCCATGAGGGTGATATCCAAATTTGGGGTACGGCTAAACTCGGCCCATAACGGCAGGTTTTTCATGATCACCGCCGAGAGGTCGCCGAAGGAAGTATCTGCACTCAACTGGCTAACCTGGTGACTGCCGCCCAATGTTAAGATCTTCCCGGTAAACATGCGCGTATCGGGCCGGTTATTAAAATAAATGGTGAGCAGGTCCTTGCCGCCTTTAAAATGGCATTCTTCCAATGCCTCGTCACTAACGGGGATGTATTTGCTGCGGTCGTTAGTAGTGCCTGATGATTTGGCAAACCAGCGGATCTCTGAGGGCCAGAGCACATTTTTTTCGCCCTTCAGCATACGCTCAATATAAGGTTTTAGCGTATCATAGTTTTGGATGGGTACGCGGTCCTTAAAGTCGTGCAGGTTATTGATGCTTTTATAATCGTACTTTTTACCCCATTCGGTATGCCCGGCCAATGCTGTCAATTGTTCAAACCATTCTTCCTGTACCTCGTTGGGGTATTTCATAAAAAGCTCTATCTGGTGGATACGCTTTTTCATGAACCAGGTAAAAACGGAGTTAAAAATTGTCATAGGCTATTATTAAGGCGCAAACGTTTTTCGCTTCAGCACAAAATTAGCACCCAGGTAAACCTTACGCACCATTTCGTTTTCCGCAAGTACCTCAGGCACCCCCGACTCTAATATCTTTCCCTCAAAAAGCAGGTAGGCACGATCAGTTATTGAAAGTGTTTCCTGCACATTGTGGTCTGTAATCAATATCCCAATATTGCGGTGACGCAGTTTAGCTACCATGGCCTGTATCTCTTCAACCGCAATAGGGTCAACGCCGGCAAAGGGCTCATCTAACAAAATAAAATTAGGCTCGGCTGCTAATGCACGCGCAATTTCTGTACGCCTGCGCTCGCCGCCCGATAGCAGGTCGCCCCGGTTGCGGCGTACTTTATGCAGGCTAAATTCATCTATCAGCGTTTCTAATTTCTCTTCCTGCTGTACTTTATTCATCGCACCCATTTCAAGTACGGCTTTGATATTATCCTCAACCGAAAGCTTCCTGAATACCGAAGCCTCCTGCGCCAGGTAGCCTATTCCTTTTTGGGCACGGCGGTACATAGGGTCGGTAGTAATGTTTTCATCATCTAAAAATATCCGGCCCTCATTGGGTTTTATCAGGCCCACTATCATATAAAAAGAAGTGGTTTTGCCCGCGCCGTTAGGCCCCAGCAAACCCACAATTTCGCCCTGCGAAACATTGAATGAAACATCACTTACAACCGCACGCTGCTTATACTTTTTTACTAAATTTTCTGCTCTTAAATTCATTTTTTTATTGGGTTGTACGTTGTAGGTTATACGTTGTAAGCTTTTATAGCAGTATTAAACGTATAACTTAAAACGTATTACTTACAACATCACCAAATCTTATCCCCTTTACATTCAACTGTATCGTCCGGCGTTCGCGCCAGATGTTTTCTTCAATGGTATAACAAATGTCGAAAGGTATGTCTTTTTTTATTTTACCAAGGCATTCGGCCTGGTTAAAAGCTATACAATCAAACATGGGCGCCCCTTCCTGCATAACCGCCATTTTTATATGGTTACTGCCCACAAGGTTTGCATACCCGCTAACATACACATTTTTGGTCAGGAAAACCGGCGCCATGTTTTCGGGGCCAAAGGGTGCAAACTGGTTCAATATCCTGAAAAACTTCGCGTCTATCTGGCTTAACTGCAATTCGGCATCAATTGATATTTGCTGAATTAGCTGTTCATCGGTAATACTGGCGCTTACCACTTCTTCAAAACGATCAATAAATTTACCCACGTTGTCGGGGTGCATGGTAAGCCCGGCGGCATATTTATGCCCGCCAAACTGTATCAGCAAGTCGCTGCAGCCACAAAGGGCCTCATACAGATCGTACCCTAAAACCGACCGTGCCGAACCGGCCACATGCCCGTTCGAGCGGGTAAGCACCACGGTTGGGCGGTAATATTTTTCGGTTAACCGCGATGCCACAATACCAATAACGCCTTTATGCCAGTCTTCATTAAACACCACGGTTGATTTACGGCCTATCAATATCGCATCGTTATCTATCATGCTTAAAGCCTCGTCCGTAATTTTTACATCATGGCCTTTGCGCTCGGTATTTTTTATGTTGATCAGGTCGCCTTTTAGCTGTGCGTCGGCTTCGTTGCCTGCAATTAACAGTTCAACCGCGTGTTTGGCATCGTCAATACGTCCTGCGGCGTTGATGCGCGGACCCAATAAAAAAACCACGTCTGATATAGTAAAATTGCTGGTGCGGCCTGCCACTTCCATTAATTTTTTGATGCCGATACATGGGTCGGTATTAATTTGCTGAAGGCCATAATAAGCTAAAATCCGGTTTTCGCCTACTATAGGCACAATATCGCAGGCAATGCTTACGGCTACCAAATCAAAATAGCAGCTTACCTCTTCAAACGACAGGTCATTTTTTTCGGCATAGGCCTGCGCCAGTTTAAAGCCGATACCGCAGCCCGAAAGCTCTTTAAACGGGTACGCGCAATCAGCCCGCTTAGGGTCAAGCACAGCTATAGCGGCAGGTAATTCGGCACCCGGGGTGTGGTGATCGCAGATAATAAAATCAACCCCCTTTTCATTGGCATAAGCAATTTTATCAACCGATTTTATGCCGCAATCCAAAGCGATAATAAGGGTAAAACCATTTTCGGCGGCATAATCAATACCCTGGGTTGATATACCATATCCCTCTTTGTACCTGTCTGGTATATAATATTCAATGTGCTGATGATACTTTTTAAAAAAGCTATATACTACCGCTACTGCGGTGGTACCATCAACATCATAATCGCCGTAGATCAGTATTTTTTCGCCGGCTTGTATAGCATCTTCAATGCGTAATACTGCCTTTTCCATATCCTGCATCAGGAAGGGGTCATGCAACTGGCGCTCATCGGGCCTGAAGAAATTACGCGCCTCGTCAAAGTCGTTAATGCCCCGATTAACAAGCAAACCGCTTAAAACAGTATCGATATTCAATATACCCGCCAAGTCATTTACCATAGCCTCGTTTGGCACGTCTCTTATCGTCCACCGTTTATTCATATCTTTGTCGCTTAAAAAAGTAAATATACTTATTGAACGCGAATATGGCATAAGCATTTTGTTTAGCCTCACCTAAATCCTCTACCTTGGAGAGGATTTTGACGTCTGAACGATTGTTTTGCCCGCTTTTTTTAAGCCCCTCTCCTTTGGAGAGGGGTTTGGGGTGAGGCCATAACGGGTAATTTACATCAAAAACACATTTTATAATGAACATTTTTCCTTTAGGCGAAGGCTCTTATTCGGTCGATTCAACAAAAAAATTTATTCCATTTAACCCCGAAACCACCAGTACCAAAGAGCGCCCCGGTTCATTATTTATCCATGTTAACCCTTTTTTGGTGCAAACCACTGATGACCTTATCCTTTTTGATACCGGGCTTGGCTATAAAGATACCCGCGACGAATTGTTTTTGCATCAGCATATTCGCAACGCGGGTTTTGAGCCGGAGGATGTTACGCTTGTATTAATGTCGCACCTGCATTATGACCATTCGGGCGGTTTGGTAGTTGAGCGCGGCGGCAAATTGGTGCCCAGTTTCCCAAATGCAACTCATGTGATACAACGCGGTGAGTGGGAAACCGCACTTGCGGGTAAATCATCTTCCTATCATGCCGAAATATTTGAGGCGTTACAGGGGTTAAAATACTTACTATTTGTAGAAGGTTCGGGCGAATTAAAGCAAGGGATAAATTATGACCTATCGGGCGGCCACTGCCCGTTTCACCAGGTTTTTTGGATAGACGATAATGGCGATAAATGTTTTTACGGCGGTGATGAACTGCCCGAGCCGGAGCAACTGATACGGAAATTTATAGCTAAATATGATTACGATGGCCGCAAGGCAATGCAGTTACGGGAAGAATACGGCAAAAAAGCCGCTGCCGAAGGCTGGACCTGTTTGTTTTATCATGCAAAATCAGCAGCAGTAGGCACCGTAAATTATAATGATGAGCACTTTACGGTTACGCCCGTTTAAAGATGATCCTCGCCGGTAAGCATTTCTTTTATCTTTTCAACGCTTAACGGTTTTGATACAAAGTTTTTTACCAATGGGTATGAGCGGGCTTTGCTAATATCGTTACTAAAAACAGAGGATGATATAATATAAATTTTGCTTTTGCCGGCAGGGTCAATATGAAGGCGCTTATACTCGTCTAAAAACTCCCAGCCATTCATAATAGGCATATTGATATCCAGTAAAATAAAGTCGGGCAAATTAGCCGGATTGGCTTTTTGTATCCTGGAAAGCTCATCTATAGCGAACCGGCCATTAAGGCACGCCGTAATATTTGCATCTGCAATAGCTTTTTTTATTAATTTAATGGAGATGAAATTGTTTATTTCATCATCATCAACCAATAAAATACTAACAGGTGAAGGGTCGCTACTCATAATTTGTGCCTTATACGAAGTTAATATTAAAAAGTTATATTCTTATATGTTGTAAATAACTTAAATTTAAATTTGTTTTACCTATAAATAAAATAGTTCGTACTACTTTATCAAAACTCGTAATCCCGTTCAATTTTACATATCCTGACCTTGTATTTTTCATACCATTTTTCGCGGCCATACTTTTGTGCAAGCAGGTGCTGGGTATTTGCTTTCCAGTTTTTAATTGCTTCTAAGTTTTGCCAGTACGAAACGGTTATTCCAATTTCATTCCGTGCCGACTCCACACCTAAAAACCCATCTTGTTCGGCAGCCAGCTCAACCATTTCATCAGACGTGGAACCATATCCATCTTCAATCCCCGTACGTACAGATGTAAAAATAACCGCGTAATAAGGAGGTTCAGGCGTATGCGCAATCATAATTGGTTAGTAAATGTAATAAATATAATATTAAATAAAAAATCGATTGCAAAGCAACTATTTTAAGCCAGTTGCCTCAAATACGTTTGTATGGTATTTTCCAACCCGTAATACAACGCGTCGCTTATCAGCGCGTGGCCAATGCTTACCTCATCTAAACCGGGAATATTTTGGGCAAAGTATTTCAAATTATGCAGATCAAGGTCGTGCCCGGCATTGATGCCTAACCCGGTTTTCTGCGCAACTTCGGCGGCCTGTATATAAGGCGCAATAGCTTTTTCTTTTCCTTTATGATAATGGCTGGCATAAGCTTCGGTGTAAAGCTCAATTCGGTCGGTGCCGGTTTTTGCGGCGCCTTCCACCATTTCGGGCACAGGGTCAACAAATATCGAAACGCGTATCCCCGCTGCTTTAAAAACCGATATGGTATATTTTAAATAATCTTCATTAGCGATGGTATCCCAGCCGTGGTTAGAGGTTATCTGCCCTAAAACATCCGGCACCAGGGTTACCTGCTCGGGCTTGTTGGCCAAAACAAGGTCAATAAATTTCTGTTCCTGGCAATTGCCTTCAATATTAAACTCGGTAGTCACTACCTTTTTTAGCGCGAAAACATCATTGTAACGGATATGCCTTTCGTCGGGTCGTGGATGCACGGTTATTCCCTGCGCCCCAAAACGTTCGCAATCTTTGGCAACTTGCACCAGGTCGGGGTTATTACCGCCGCGCGAATTGCGCAGGGTAGCTATTTTGTTTATATTGACTGATAAGCGGGTCATGTTTTTATTTCGGATTTCGGATGTTCAATTTTTAACTATTGTTTATTTTTAATGGTGTTAAAGACGGCTTCGCTGTTTCGAATTTAAAAGTTATAAGTTTGCGGCAGACTTTTGATGGTATAAACCTAAAACAAATAGTCCTTCTATTTGTCACACAAAATTACATGAAACACTTGTTAAAATACACCTTCTTAACTTTTTTATTAACCTGCCTGGTTACAATGGCCAATGCGCAAGATACTTATCTAAAAATACAAAACTATAAAGTGTATTACGGTTGGGGCAAACGTTTTACACAGGATTGGATAATATTGCGACAGTTTGAAAACGGGGGTAAAACATTGTTCATGCTGGTTAATCCGCAAACTATGGAAACTAAGATAGACGAAGCCGGCCTTTACCAGGTTAAACCTATGACCATAACCGAAACGCGTTCCCTTTTTAAAAATACGCCCTATCAAAAAGCCTTGCAAAAAGCCGAAAAACAATCCGTTATGGTGCAGGATGCGGGTATTGAAAGCGGAATGCCCAAAGAAACCGGAATTAGTTTAACAGCTGATCTTTGCCCGTCGCACCGCCCACTGGACAGGCGCATATTTACCGACATTATCACCGAATTTAAAAAGGTTGAACACCCCGTACCCGTTGCACTTTCCATTACCGGTATATGGATGAATAATCACCAGCCCGACCTGGAATGGTTAAAACAACTGCAGCAAAACCAGGAAATTAATATCACCTGGATAAATCACTCCTACAACCACCGGGTAAGTTTAAAAGCGCCGCTTAAAGAAAACTTTTTACTGGAGCCCGGAACCGATATTAATTACGAGGTATTACAAACCGAAAAAGATATGCTCAAAAATGGGTTACTGCCTTCGGTGTTTTTCCGTTTCCCGGGGCTGGTATCTGATCAGCAATTGGTTTACCGTATAACTGATTTTGGGTTGATACCCATAGGTACGGATGCCTGGCTGGCTAAAGGCCAGCTGCCACAGGCAGGCAGTATCGTATTAATTCATGGCAACGGTAACGAGCCGGTTGGCGTAGCCGATTTTATTAAATTGCTGCAATCAAAAACCAAACAAATAGCCGACAAACAATGGCTGCTGTACGATTTAAGGCAAAGCGTTGATGATGAGTTTGAAAGCTCAAATTAGCTTATCTTTTCTTTTAGCTGATTTAGTTGATTGAACTATGGCAAAGGTCAATAAAATAACAAGATGCGCACAGGTAATAAATATCAATGTTAACCCCGGCCCTGAACCGGCCCCGTTGCCACGCATAGTAGGGTCAAAAAGGATGTAGCTCCACCCAATAGCGTTATAAGCCACTATCAGCATACCGTTAATTAAGTAAACACGCAAGGTCATATTTTTAAGATTTAAGTGTTTTTACAACTATTTCTCCTTTAATATGTTCTGCATAGGTATTCAGTATATAAACTTATGCACAAAAAATCGAATTTTTATATAATTGCTGTAATTACCTTATTAATTGCAGGTTGTAAAGGCAAAACTACCCCTGCAACAGCAGATACGATATACAGCGAAAGTTTAGCTTACAGCATAAAACCCAAAGGCCCCGCGCCCGCATGGGCACCCAATATGAAGCCGCAGATGCAGGCCGTTATTGAAAAACTGCAAAGCTACGGCGACCAGCCAATTGAAACATTGGGGCCGGGCCGGGCGCGTAAAAACCATACCCCTGCTGATGCGGTGAAAGACCTGCTAAAGGAAAACCATATCGCCATACCCGCATACCCGGTTGATACTACAGGTAAAGATATCCCCGCAGCATGGGGCACTATCCACTTGCGTATTTATACGCCTAAAATAGGGAAAGGCCCGTTCCCGGTGATTGTTTATTACCATGGCGGCGGTTTTGTAATAGCCGGTATTAATGCTTATGACGCTTCGGCAAGTATATTAGCTGAAAAGGTGGGTGCTATAGTGGTATCCGTGGGTTATCGGTTAGCACCGCAGTATAAATTCCCGTATGCGCATAATGACGCGTTCCAGGCTTATGAATGGGTGCTTAAAAACGCGCCGGTTATTAACGGCGATCCCACAAAAATTGCTGTAGCGGGCGAAAGCGCCGGGGGCAACCTGGCTATGACCACAGCAATTAAAGCACGCGATAAAAAGATAAAACCGCCCACAGCCATCGTAGCTATTTACCCGGTAGCGGGTGCGGATATGAACACGCCGTCATACCAAAAATATGCCGATGCCATACCTCTAAATAAACCCATGATGGTTTGGTTTGTAAAAAAATACCTGAGCAAACCGGCGGAAGCTAAAGACCCGCTTATAAACCTGGTTGCCGATGATTTAACAGGCTTGCCTCCAACTATCCTAATCACCGCCGAAATTGATCCCCTGCAAGCTGAAGGGCTCAAGTTAGTTGATAAACTAAAAGCCGATGGTGTTACCGTTTACAGTAAAAACTACAACGGCGTAACTCACGAGTTTTTTGGCATGGGCGCTGTTGTGCCCGAGGCCAAGGATGCGGAGTTGTTTGCAACGGATATGCTTAAAAAGGCATTTGGAATGAAGTAATGAAACACATACCAACCGTTGCTTGTGTCCTCACAAGCAACTACGTGTTTGATGTTTGTGAAGACACAAACATCGGAGTAAAAAACTTCGCAAGTTTATCAGTATTGCCGTACTTTGGTACTAATGCAAAGCTCAATACCTAAATTCAACAAAACCCGCATAGCCCCAACCCCAAGCGGTTTTTTACACCTGGGCAATGTACTGTCATTTGCCCTCACCGCCGGTTTAGCCAAAAAAACAGGCGCGAAAATATTGCTGCGGATAGACGACCTTGACCGCGAACGGGCAAATAAACTATACGTACAGGACATTTTTGATACGCTTAATTTTTTAGAGATACCCTGGGATGAGGGCCCGCGCAACCTGCATGAATTTGAAACCATATATTCGCAGGCACACCGTATGGATATTTACGATGGCTTTTTACAGCAATTAAAGCAAAGTGGTGAAATATTTGCCTGCACTTGTTCGCGAACGCAAATACATGCCTGCAACTGCCATAACAGTTCAATTCCGCTCGATACACCAAACGCCAGCTGGCGCTTGCGTACAAACCGCGAAAAGGAACTATCAATTAAAACCCTAAACCACGGAATTGTAAAAACTACGCTGCCGGATGAAATGAAGGATTTTATGGTGAAAAAGAAAGACGGTTACCCATCCTACCAATTAGCTTCATTAGCAGACGACCTTCACTACGGCATTGACCTGGTAGTACGCGGCCAGGACCTTTGGCCCTCAACCATAGCGCAACATTTCCTTGCCGAAGCACTACAGAAAACTGATTTTCAAAAAATTACCTTTCATCATCACCCGCTGTTAATGGCGAATGGCGAAAAACTATCCAAATCAGCCGGGGATACTTCTATACAATACCTGCGCGGGCAGGGTAAAAGTGCGGCGGATGTTTATGGGGAGATTGGGAGGATGATGGAAATTAAGGAAACAGTTAATCATTGGCAGCAATTGTCTGAATCACAGATTAAACTGCTTTTTTGATTCACCTGATTATACTAAACTGATAGGAATCCCCTCATCCATTAATCCAACGAATCATGGTTCAGACAAACAAAAAGGGCACGATCCTAAAACCATGCCCTTCGCTTTATGCTTTTACCTTTATGCTTTCGGTTTAATACCTGTAGTACTCCGGTTTAAACGGACCAGCAACCGGTACGCCGATATAATCAGCTTGGTTTTGATCAAGCTCTTCCAGTTCAACGCCAATTTTGGCTAAGTGTAAACGGGCCACTTTTTCGTCTAAATGTTTTGGCAAGGTATAAACTTTGTTTTCGTAGTTATCACTATTTGCCCAAAGCTCTAATTGTGCCAAAGTTTGGTTTGTAAATGAGTTGCTCATTACAAAACTTGGGTGGCCTGTAGCACAACCTAAGTTTACTAAACGGCCTTCGGCCAGCACAATAACATCTTTACCGTTAATGGTATATTTATCAACCTGTGGTTTAATTTCAATTTTTGTATTGCCATAAGCGCTGTTTAACCAGGCCATGTCAATTTCGTTATCAAAGTGGCCAATGTTGCAAACAATAGCTTTGTCCTTCAATTTACGGAAATGCTCTTCGCGAACAATATTTAGGTTACCGGTAGCGGTTACCACAATATCAGCCTCAGCAATAGCGGTCGAAAGTTTCTTCACTTCAAAACCTTCCATGGCAGCTTGTAAAGCACAGATAGGGTCAATTTCGGTTACAATAACACGTACACCCGCGTTACGCAATGAATCGGCCGAGCCTTTACCCACATCACCATATCCGCAAACAACACCAACTTTACCGGCCATCATTACATCGGTAGCGCGACGGATCGCGTCAACCAATGATTCACGGCAGCCATATTTATTATCAAATTTTGATTTGGTAACCGAGTCGTTAACGTTAATAGCCGGAACAGCTAAAGTACCGTTCTTCATACGCTCATATAAACGGTGAACACCGGTAGTGGTTTCTTCTGATAAGCCTTTGATACCGGCAACCAGTTCAGGATAACGGTCAAATACCATATTGGTCAAATCGCCGCCATCATCCAATATCATGTTTAATGGTTTGCGGTCTTCGCCAAAAAATAAAGTTTGCTCAATACACCAGTCAAAATCAGGTTCGTTAAGGCCTTTCCAGGCATAAACCGAAACACCTGCGGCAGCAATAGCGGCAGCGGCATGATCTTGTGTTGAAAATATATTACATGACGACCAGGTAACTTCGGCACCCAGCTCAACTAAAGTTTCAATTAAAACCGCGGTTTGGATGGTCATGTGTAAACAACCGGCAATGCGCGCGCCTTTTAAGGCTTTTGACGGGCCGTATTCTTTACGCAGGGCCATTAAGCCCGGCATTTCTGCTTCGGCTAATTCAATTTCTTTGCGCCCCCACTCGGCCAATGAAATATCTTTTACTTTGTATTTGGTGTAAGTTTCTACTGTTGACGACATAACATATTTTTTTGAGCTGCAAATTTAGCCTAAAATGTGATGAAAATAAAATTTAAGTTTTTTGGAGAAGGGGGAGTACGCATTAAAAATATAAAACTCTTCCCAGCCCTCTTTGTGCGAAGCAAAGAGAGGGACGACCAGCGTAGCGTAGTCGGGGTGAGTTGTCGCCGAAAATGCATTGGCAGTAACGCCGCTCGGCGAGGACTCACCCGGTCATCGCTAAGTCGCTCGACCACCCTCTCTCCGCTTCGCGTATAGAGGGTAAAAACCGCCAAATTATTTTAATGCGTTAGCCTGTTTTAAGAATGCATTTAGTCTTAAGCCAAATCATCTAATGACTAACGGCTCCGGACTTATTACTCCTTTCCCATCAAAAGGCTGCCATTATAAACAGCGCCGGTTTCAACAGATAGGGAGCCGGTTTTTATATCACCGTTAATTTTCCCGGTGCTTCTTATTTCAAGCGAATGGACGTTCAGGTTGCCGGTAACTGTACCATACACAACCATTTCTTTGGTGGTTACATTGCCCGTTATAACTCCGGTTTCGCCAAGTATCAATCCTTCGTCAATGTTGACATCGCCGTTTACCTGCCCGTCAACACGGGCAAACGCCGGGGCTTTAAGGCTACCTTCTAAGACAGCTCCTTCACTTATAACGGTTGATATGGCCTGGAGATCAAGCGCGGTTTTGTTTTTTTTCGAAAAAGCACCCATTGTGTAGGCAGGTAAATGTTAGGTATAGATTAGCTGTTTAATGTCAGAAATTTTACAGGGTTTATAGGCTTCCCGTTTTTACGCACTTCATAATGTAAATGCGCGCCTGTTGAATGCCCGGTTGAGCCAACCGCGCCAATTTTTTGGCCTACAGTTACTTCCTGCCCCACCCTTACACCGATGCGTGAAAGGTGCCCGTAAAGGGTTTCAAAATCATTGGTATGCTGTATGCGGATGCAATTGCCGTAACCGTTTGACCACCCCGCAAAAACAACCCGGCCGTTGGCAGTGCATTTAACCTCATCACCTGTTCTGCCCTTAAAATCAATACCCGGGTGGTATTCTGCGTGGTCTGAATCAAATGGATCACTTCTATAACCAAAAAAAGAGGTCATTGCGCTTACCCGGGGATAGCCCATAGGTGTAAAGGCTACGGTATTTACCAACTTGGTCAAATAATCGTTATAGGCCATATACACTTCTTTGTCGGTAAGTTTTGCCCCTTCGGCATTGGCATCGCCACCTATTGCTTTTGTTGAAAAACCTTTGAGTCCGCGTTTCCTTAAATAATCATTTATGTTTTTCAGCTTGCCTTCAATAGCCTGTACATAAGTTTGGGCTTCGTGCTTATCTTCAACTTTGGCAATATTTTGAGGGACATCGCCTTTTAGCTTAACTATTTGCGCTATCAATTGCTGTTTTTCCTGCTCTTGTTGCTGATTACGGTATTGTAACAGGATAATGGAACCCACCAAAAATATAATTACCGATGCAATAGATACCGCGTAATGTTTAAGCCTGTTTATATGTTTGGTTTTTATCTGAAGCGTTTTTGCACCTTGTTTGTTCTTGTCTAAAATAACAATAGTACTAACGTCTTTGGGGTTCAACTTCATATACTGTTTAATATTAAGGGGACGCAATTTAAAAAATACCTTTAACAAATCAACAGTATTTTAACTAATAAATTGTTTGTAAAATAAAAATTACTTTTTTTGAAATGCTTTCGGTTGTACGTTTTTTAGCTGTTGTTTGTTTCAAATGAAATTAAAGAAGGCTGCACCGTTTCGAATTT
>Ga0206890_1080_pt1 | contig 29018 bp, 24 predicted proteins | sample Alteio_BWOrgHeat_58_FD_152960 | JGI IMG/M metagenome (GOLD analysis project Ga0206890, IMG submission 152960) | Enriched cells from forest soil in Barre Woods Harvard Forest LTER site, Petersham, Massachusetts, United States - Alteio_BWOrgHeat_Nextera6 ... | reverse complement strand
GGTTACCGAGGAAATACACCTGAATGCTTTCCTGGGGACACATGGCATTGAATCCGTGGAGACCGACCTTGGAGAGTATATTCAGCAATTGGATGGGGAGCCACCCTATCACATTGTAACACCTGCCATGCACAAGAGTAAAGAAGATGTGGCAAAAGTGTTTCATGATAAATTGGGTACGGAGCCTAATCTGACCCCGCCTGAAATAACCAAAATAGCCCGGCGTAACCTCAGATCAAAATACATTACTGCGGAAGTAGGAATTACGGGGGCCAACTTTCTGCTTGCTGATGTAGGAGGCGTATGTGTTAGCGAGAATGAGGGTAACGGCCGGCTGAGCACATCTTTCCCAAAAACCCATATCGCTATCGCCGGGATTGAAAAATTACTGCCGTCCATTAATGATTTGAACATTTTTTGGCCATTGCTCGCGACATATGGCACAGGGCAGAATGTAACCGTGTACAATACGATATTCACAGGGCCCCGCGGAGCTGATGAAACTGACGGACCCGAAGAAATGTATGTGATATTGCTGGACAACGGGCGTACAAAATTGTTGCGTAAAGAAGTAAGAGAAAGTATGTACTGCATACGCTGCGGCTCCTGCCTCAATGCCTGCCCAGTTTATAAAAACATAGGCGGCCACGCCTATGGCGCTACCTATAGCGGCCCCATTGGCTCTGTGATAACACCGCACCTTAACGGCATGCAGGAGTATAAACATTTGAGTTACGCATCGAGCCTTTGCGGTAATTGTACAGAGGTATGCCCTTTGAAAATCAATATCCACGGAATGCTCCTGGAGAACCGCGCTATAGCTGTGGATGACAACCTGAATGGTTTTAAAGAGAACACGTCTTGGCGGCTATGGCGTGATGCAATGATGAGCCGGCGGATACTGAACAGCGCCGGCGCCAACTTAAAAAATAAAGTAGTACATAAACTATTTAAAGACACCTGGGCATTGCACAGGGGGGAAATAAAATTTGCAGAAAGATCGTTTAACAAAATGTGGAAGGACCGGCAAAAAACATAGCGCCACCGTATGGAAAATATAGTTGTATATAGCTCCGGGAATAGCAATCGTCTGAAATATGTTTTGGACTGGTTGCTCAAAGAGCGGCTACAACTCGACTATGTCATGACCTCCAATGAACGCGACGCTTCAGGCCTTGCTTTTTTTATTAGCTATGGAAAGCCTTTGCCCAACAGTGTGTCCATACCGGATGCCGGAATGTTGTGGCAAAAAGAATATGTAAAGACAATACCAGCAAAAGGAGCATGGAATGAACTCCCTACTTTGTTTGCAACACAGGAAGGAGGATATACTTTACCATTCGACCTTTTGTCCGCGATCTTCTTTTTATTATCGCGTTATGAAGAGTATCATTCTTTTAATGCTGACAAGCACGGCAGGTACCCTGCAGCGAATAGCATCCTGTATAAACATGGATGGCTTTTAAGGCCAATTGTTGATGAATGGGTTTACGCTTTCAGGAAGCAAATACAGTCTGCCACCGGCGTCACCATTCCCGCTACCGCTTATTTGTTTCAGCCCACTTATGATATTGACATGGCTTATTCTCATCTGCATAAAGGCGCAGGGCGCATAGTTGGCGCCTATATGCGTGCATTGCTGAAGGGAGATGTAAAACAGATAAGCGAGCGCACACAGGTGCTTAAAAAAAAGCAGAAGGACCCTTATGATTCTTTCCGCTGGCTCAGGCAACTGCATAAAGAATATGATTGCAAGCCCCTCTACTTCATATTATCGAGCACCCAGACAACCGCATTTGATAAAAATATACACCCTAAACATCCCGCAATGATCAGGGTCATAAAAAACGCAGCAAAAGACGGAAGCATTGGCATTCACCCTTCCTATTATTCAGGAGAACGAAATAAGATAGCCAAGGAAAAAATGATGCTGGAGGAAATAACGGGACAAAAAATACATGTTTCCAGGCAGCACTATATACGAATCAAAATGCCCGATACCTACCGGATGCTCCTGAAGAATGGGATTACGGAGGATTATAGCATGGGCTACGGCACGCATCTTGGTTTCCGGGCGGGCACCGGGAATTCTTTCGCATGGTACGATCTGACACAGGATAGTCAGACAGAGCTTCGGGTGCATCCTTTTTGTTTTATGGATACGACGGCCCACTTCGAGGCGAAGCTTTCAGTAATGGAGACGTTTGAAAAACTCGAGGCCATGAGCAAGCTATTGGAGAAAACCGGGAGCACAATGATTACCATTTTTCATAATTTCTCTTTGGGCACAAGCAACGAATGGAAGGGCTGGCGACAGGCTTACGAAAACTTCCTGATCGAAAAAACTGCTATAAACTCCAAAGATGACTATCAGGCATAGGTAAACAAGATAACAAGCCATGAAAGTGAGCGCAATAATAACCGGAGCTACAGGCATGGTAGGCGAAGGTGTACTCCGAGAGTGCCTACTGCATGAAGATGTAGAAAAGGTGCTCATAATCAACAGGAGGCCCAGCGGCATCAGCCATTCTAAACTGAAGGAAATCCTTCACAGTGATTTCTTCGACTTGTTGCCCATAACTCCAGAACTATCGGGCTATAATGCCTGTTTTTTCTGCCTTGGGGTATCCTCCGTCGGGATGAAGGAGCCGGAGTATACACACCTTACTTATGATCTCACCATGCACTTTGCGGAAACCGTAGTGAAGCAAAACAAGGGGATGACATTTTGCTACGTATCAGGAGCCTCAACCGATAGCACGGAGCACGGCAGAATGATGTGGGCGCGGGTAAAGGGAAAAACAGAAAACGACCTGATGAAACTACCGTTTAAAAAAGCATACATGTTCAGGCCAGGACTTATGAAAGCCGCTCCGGGGGCAAAGAATACGCCAAAATTATACAAGGCACTCGCGTGGCTATACCCTGTGATAAAGTTATTGTTTCCCGGTTCTGCATGTCTACTGAAAGAAGTGGGCATTGCCATGATTCACACAGTCACCAGGGGCTATGAGAAATCAATACTGGAAGTGAAAGATATTGTAACATTAGCGCATAGATAAGTGGCCTTCATTTTCTGATGAACACCCTGGTTCCAACCTTTACTAAGGCATACAGGTCTTCAACGTCTTTATTCTTTAAGGCCACACACCCATCGGTCCAGCATACCCCTTTCTCTATAAGGTCATCGCCTCCCCGCCAGATTCCGTGTATGCCTATATCGCCGCCTATCCTCGCTGATGCGGGTATTGCGCCTTTCGCCTTCAGCATATTGAAGCGGGCCATTGCTGAATCATTCGGATAGTTGAGCAGCATGAATTTGTCGTACTTTGAACCAGGATTCTTGTTTTGGATTTTAAACCATCCTTCCGGCGTACACCTGTCCCCAGCCATGGTTTTATTTTCCAATGGCTTCGGGCCAAATACCGCTTTATAAGACCTGATAATCTTCCTGCGGTAATACACTTCCACGCTGTAATGTGATTTGTTTACCATAATCATTACAGAATCCTTGTTCATTGTATCCGGGTCAACAGGCACATGAATGCCGATTTTCGCCATAGCGGGAATAACTATAGTCTCGGTTATCCTGGCTCCGTTCTGAAGATATTGGATAGTGCGTATGATATTGCCGCTACCGTCTTTGTGCTCATCCACCAGTTTTACATCACGCGGTGGTGGCAGGTCAGTATCTTTATTCTTCCCGGTTTTTACCTGGCCGGATACTGATAAAAACAAGAACAGGCATGGTATAAAAACCGCACATCTCTTCAAACTTATACCCTTCCTCCAAACATTTAAATCCATCCTTGTAATAATTCAATGTATACGAAACTATTGAAAAAGGATTGATTTTATTGCCCGAGAGGAAATTATTTCCTTAGATTTCCCTGTGAAACGAAATGCCTGTAACCAGGTCATGGGGCATAGTATATAAACGCCTTGACTATTTTTGTAAAGACAGCTCATTATTTATATACAGCAACCTAAGCATAGACGGCAGTACAATAAGCAATAAGGGAATTGCAATAATGAAACCCCCGATCACCGATATAGCCAGCGGCTGGTGCAACTGTGCACCTGTGCCTATACCAAGCGCTAATGGCGTCAATGCTATTATTGCTCCCAGCGCAGTCATTAGCTTTGGCCGCAGGCGGGTAGAGATAGCGTATATGATCGCCTCATCGACTCCTTTTTCCTTAATAGCATCCCTGAACTGCAGGAAAGTAAATATGGCATTCTCGCCAATGATCCCGACTATCATAATAAGGCCAGTATAGCTACCTACGTTGAGCGCCGTGTGTGTAAAGTACAAGGCAATATAGCAACCTGATATACCCAATACACCTAATAAAACAATCAGCAAGGCGACCCTGAAATCGCGGAACAAAAAGAGAATAACGCCAAATACCAGAAGGCTTGATGCAATCAGTATCATTAGTAGTTCTTTAAACGACTGCTGCTGTTCTGCATATGACCCGCCATATTCTATGTGATAGCCTTGCGGCAAAGCAATGTTTGATATGACACCTTGCTGAATATCTTTTATTACGCCCCCCAGATCACGGTTCTCCAGGCGTCCTGTCACAGCGCACATTGACTGGAGGTTCTCTCGCTGTATTTCCGCATCTCCTGAGTCTTTCGCAATTGTCGCAAGTTCACTGATTGGAGTAAGTTTGCCACCTGGTAAAAATATGAGGAGTTTTTCGAGATCTGCTGCACTTACAAGCCTGCTGTTGGGATATATTGCCCGGATAGTAGACAATTGCTCCTTTTCTAACACTGTTCCAACAACATTTCCTTCGAGCGAGGTCTGTAATTGATATTGAAAGCCCGCGGGAGTGATTCCGAATTGTGCAAGGCGCGCGAAATCGGGCACAACACGGATGGATGGACCTGCGATAACAACGCCATTAAAAACATCTGCAGTTCCCTTTACGCCTGAAACCACCTTGGCAACCTGTGTGGCAAGCTCCTGCAATTTCTGCTGGTTATCCCCGAATATTTTTACTTCAATAGGTTGTGACGAGGTCATAAGATCGCCAAGCATATCCCCGATTACCTGGCCAAAGTCAATACGCAAAGCAGGTTGGGTGGCTTCGACTTGTTTCCTTATCGCGCTGATTACCTCTTCTGTCGTTTTATTTCTATTCTTTTTAAGCTGTATCAGGTAATCCCCCCTGTTAGGCTCTGTAATATAAAACCCCATTTGGGTACCAGTCCGGCGTGAATAAGCCGCTACTTCAGGAGTCGCAATTATTAACTTTTCTACTTCTTTGAGCATCCGGTCTGTCTCCTCTAACGAAGTCCCGGGGGGAGAACTATAGTCTAAAACGATACTGCCTTCATCCATTTCTGGCAGAAAGCCTGTCTCAAGCCGCGGAAGAATAAGGATTACTGACCCAATGAGAACAGCAACGATCATTAAACTCACCGCGGGCCTGCGAATAAAAAACGCAACCCAGCGTTGTTGTTTTACTTCATGGCCTGCTGGTTCATTTTTGAACGATGGCGTCGTCCGGGCCTTCGTGAGAAATAAATAAATTACCGGCAGGCAGATCCAGGTCACAAAAAAGGAGCAGATCAATGTAATGATCATGGTGTTGGTCATCACTTTAAAATAGGCTCCGGCAACGCCGCTCATCAGTACAAAAGGAAGAAAGATAACTATGGTGCTAATAGAGGACCCAACCATCGCAGGTAATAAGTAGCTGATTGCCTTCTGTACCAAAGTAGTTGAAGGCTCACCCGGATGCTCTTCATGTGTGCGGTGTATCTGTTCCACCACAACTATCGCATCGTCAATAATAAGGCCTATTGCGGCAGCAATAGCGCCCAGCGTCATGATGTTGAAGGTGTTCCCTGTTATATACAACACAATGATTGTCAGGCAAAGAGTAACAGGTATAGTTATAAGAATTGTCGCACTGGCTTTTAGCGATCTCAAAAAAATAATAGCGACAACAATAGCCAGCACCAGGCCTATCCATAAGCTATCAGTAACACTCTTCACAGAGTCATTCACAAAGTCCGCCTGCACATAATATGGCTTTATAGTAACGTCAGCAGGTAATATGTTTTTTAAATCTTCCACTCTCTTTTCTATTTGTGTGGAGACAGCAATAAGGTTTGCATTAGGCTGTTTGATCACTGCTACCAGTATTCCGTCTTTGCCGTTAGCGTTTATTTTTATGTATTCATTCGCTTCGTGCACCTGCACTTCGGCAAAATCATTAAGATATACAATACGCTTTCCATCATTGCGCACGACAGTATTTCCAATATCTTCAGTGGTGTGCACCTGTGCATCCGTTGTAGTAAGGTACAGATACCGGTAATCGGAAAGGTAGCCGTTCGATTTAATAAAATTGGTTTGGGCCAGCGCTGCGGTGACAGAATCGGGCGTTATGGCCAGGGCTGTCATTTTTTGTTGGTTGAGTATGAGCCAGTATTCCTTTTGCTTACCCCCAATAATCCTTATCTCCGCTACACCATCTGTTTGTGATAAAAATGGCTTTATGGTGTAGTTAGCCAATTGCCTTAATTCTATGGGCGATTTAGTTTTACTCTCCAAAGTATATCCCATCACCGGCAAGATGGAAGGGTTCATTTTTTCCACGCTTATTTGTATATCACCCGGGAGCGAGTTCTTTATCTCATTTATTTTAGATTCTATCCGCTGCTGCCCCAGGTCTATATTTGCATTCCAGTTCATGAACGCTGATATCTCGCAACTGCCCCTGCTCGTGCTGCTGCGTATCATGTGCAGGTCAGGAACCTGCTTGGTGGCATTTTCCAAAGGTTTAGTCACGGTCACCATCATTTTATTTACCGGTTGCAAACCGGCATCAGCTATTATCTTTATTTTAGGAAAGGTGATCTCGGGAAACAGCGCCGTTTGCATTTTGCTGTAAGCAAACATGCCCCCTATGATCAGGAGCACCAAAACCACTGTTAACGGATTCTTATATGAAACGAAAAAATTTTTCATGCGGGTTATTCTATTATTTTCACCTTAGCGGTATCTGGTAAGCCATAATTGCCTGTCAGTAATATTTTATCGGCCGGTGAAAATTTCGGCTCTGTTATTTCCACTCTGTCTTTCGTTTCAATCCCCTTCTTTACGGGAACCTTTACGGCTGTAGTTGAGCCTGTCATTTTCATTACCCAAAAATCGCTTTGTACATCATTGCTCAGCACTGCTTCTTTAGGAAGAGAGGTAACATTCGTCGCAGCAGACTTAATAATGCGCACCTTAGCAATCAGGTTTTCAGGAATAGAATGGTTACCAGCCACCTTTATCACAATACTCTGTGTTTGGGAGGCCGGGTCAACTGTGGGAAGAGACTCCGTTATTGTCCCACTTAATTTGGTTCCATCGGGCAGTGTCATTTCTACCGTTTTATTGGCCGGCAGATATTGTCTCAGCTCGTAAGGCAGATTAAGGATAAAAGCAAAACTATTTTCATCGCTGATTACGGCAAGCTGCTCCCCGTCCTGTACATAATCCCCCCCCTGATGATTCAATTGAGTAATATACCCACTCCCGCTTGCTTTAATATTATTCACCCCGGAGAACCTGAAACCTGCATCCAATTTGTCTACTGCGTTGCCTATGCTCTCTGCCTCCTTGGTTTTAACAGAAAACAAAGTTTGCCCTGCATTTACATACTTGCCCTGCATTGCGGTTACAACTGTTATGTATCCATTTACATTCGCTTTTACATAGTGCTTTTGCATGAAAGTAGCTGTCGCATTGAGTTCCGTAAATTCAGTCAATGGTTCATTGCTTATGGTAGTAATGGTAACCGGCGTTCCCGCTGCATTCGCCTTTTCTTCTTCTGCCTCTTTCTTTTCCGGGCCATGGCATGAGAACAGACAAGTTGCTGTGAAGCAAAAAAACAAAACAAACGTTCTAAAATTAATTTGCATGAGATTACGTTTATCGGTTCCAGTAATTAATCTGATTAATGATCTGCATACGGCTGATATTATTTTGCGTTAATAAGTTTTTTGCTGTGAGGTAATTATTTATTGCAATGACAAAATCAGCAATTTTGGTATCTCCAGTCTCCAATAATTTCCCGTTCACATTTATTAGACCTTCTGCATACTTCATCTGCTCATTAATATCAGCAATGAGCGATTCTGTGCCTGCAAGCTGTTGCCGCAGCATAACTATCTGCTGGTCATATTGCCGGGTAAAGAAATCCTTATAATTCTCATTGGTGCTTTCTAAAAGGTTTATTTTCCGCTCCTGTAATGCACGCTGGTGGCCATCATATATAGGTACATTCAGGTTCATGCCCACACTAAAACCAAAGTTCTTATAAGCCTGGTAAAGAAAGGAGGAGCTAAACCCAGCGTTACCGAAAGCATTAAGTTTTGGCCGATAACTGTACTTCAGAATGTTTATATCGTTTGCAAACATCAGGCTATCGGTTCTGTATTTTAGAAAAAATACAGATGAAGATGCGTCAGGTAATTGCTGCAAAGTTATTTCGGGTACGTCAAGTGATCCTGTCGAAGTATCGAATATGCCACACAGATAGTTAAGCATGGAGTAATCGTTCCTGAACTGTATTTGCAATTGCTTCAACTGCAATTGCTGCTGCTTCATGGTCACTAAAAAGGTAAGATAATCCGTCTGCCTGTATACATTATTCTGAGCCAACCTTTTTAAAATAGTTTCCTGGTTGCTGAGTATATTATTCACATCCACGTAGAATTTAAGCTCCTGCCAGTCGCCATAGGCAGTAATATATTGTGCAGTAATAGTTCGCTTAAGGTCTTGCTCCGATAACTTTTGTGCGTTTCTCAGCGAATCACTTGCGAGATTGATCCCTTTATACTGAGCGTCCAGGTTTTTCCTGCCAACGAAAGCCTGATTAACATTTACAATGTCGTTGAACGAATTAATATTGGATAATACCTGGTCATAGCCATAACCATTGATCACCGGGGCAATTGTATTATTAGCCATACCATTCACCTGTGGTTTAAGGGTGGCATGCAACCTCTGGCTGTCGATATAATTAGCGGACACCTGGTTTTGATAATCCTTTAATAACGGACTATTTGTAAGGGCGACATTCAGGTAATAATCAAGGTTCTTATTTTGGGCAAAGAGCATATTGCCAAAAAGGGAAAAAACAATAATTGCAGCAGTTACCGTTTTATCCCGTTTTGCAGGTATAAGCCGTGCACTACGCAGCCATGAAAACATATTAACATGATTTTTCACGTAGCAAAGGAATAACCCAATTCTGAAGGAAATCAGAAGTTACCAGCAAATATTATAGTAAATCTATGCCTTCCCTCTGAATATTGATAGATTATTGAATAGCCGGCCATATCGCATATCTGCTTCACTATGGACAAACCAAGGCCGTTGCCTTCATCGGTTTGGTGCTGCCTGTAAAACCGCTTAAACAATTTAACGCCGTCTAACTCCTGGTTGGCTGAAGTGTTGGTTATTGTTAGTCTCTTGTCCTTCAGAGCTATCTCTATGCTGCCTCCGGGTTTATTGTAGCGAACAGCGTTATTAAATAAATTACCAATGATTATCTCAGCTAAACCAGAGTGAAATACTATGGTCAACGGCTGAATACTTATTGCAATATGCACCTCCATTGCTTCCGCCATTTCGCAGTATTCCTCATACTTATCTTCGATAATTTTATCCAGCCTTACTTCTTCGTTTAATGCAAATTGCCTGTTCTCCACCTTTGTCAGCAATAGCAATGACTGGTGCAGCCGCGATAATTTTTGGAGTGCATTTTCAATATCAATAATGTGCTGGCCGCTGTTCTCAAGTATGCTTTCCTGCTGCACAAGCATATCCAGTTTTGTACGGATCACGGCCAGCGGTGTTTGTATTTCGTGTGCGGCCTGCCCGGTAAAGTTTTTAAGCGATTCGTAATCCTGCTGTATTCTTTCCACCATGTCATTGATGCTTTGGTTGAGCAGGGAGAATTCATCAATATCGGTAGGTTCGGCTTTTGAAAAATTCTGATCGGTAAGATGGTAAGTTTTTACCTGGTCAATAGCCTGGTAAAAGGGCTTCCAAAGCCTCCTGATTACTACGCGGTTAATAAAATAGCCAATCAGCAATATCATTGCAATCATTGCAACGGTTACGCCAATAATAATTTGTAACAGGCTCTCCGTTTCTTCCAGCGGCTTATCAACCCTAATGAGGTAATTCTTTCCTGCAACAACAAGCGAAAATTGTATTTCCCTGAGATCTTCGTTTTCCCCGGCAATTTTATTTTTCACTGTAAGAAATAAAGTATTGGCCTTGCCGGTTGATGGTTCGAACGACGTATATTGGTCCTTCGTGCGGATGATCTCCGGGAGGGTATTGTGAGTGCTTGCGTAAGCCGTTATTTCCTGCTGTTCGGTTTGCAGCGTTTCATCGAGCTGGTGGATAAGAATATAGTGCAGCAGAAAATAAAAAGCCGCACTCCCCACAATGAAAGTGAGAATGGTTGCAGAAATATTCAGCCGGTTATATTTGTCAAGCAGTTTCAATGAGCAGAAAATTTATAACCCATACCGTAAACGCTTTGTATATAGTCCCCTGTTCCAGCTTGCAGCAATTTCTTTCTCAGGTTTTTAATGTGGGCGTAAATGAAATCGTAATTGTCGGCCATGTCCATATCGTCACCCCAAAGATGCGCCGCAATGGTATTTTTGGATAGTACCCTGTTCTTATTGATCAACAAATAAAGAAGGAGCTCGTATTCTTTTCGAGTAAGAAGCACATTATTTTTGTTCACGGCAACCGTTTTCGCCTGTACATCAATGGTTATTTCCTCAAAGGTGAGCAGGTTACTGCCTTGTAGATTTTTTCGCCTGATAATGGCTGCAATACGAACGCTTAGCTCTGATAAATGAAACGGCTTGGTCAGGTAGTCGTCCGCCCCAAGGCTTATTCCTTTTATCTTATCATCAAGCTCATTTTTTGCGGAAATGATGATCACGCCATCTGTTTTCCCGGCATCTTTCAGCGCCTGCAATATTTGAAGGCCGTTCCCGCCGGGCAGCATTATATCCAGCACAATGCAATCATATTCGTATAGCTCCGCCTTTTCAAGCGCATCACGATAATTACTTACTGACTCACAGAGATATTGCTGTGAGGAGAGATAATCAACCATACTTTTATTTAAAGCCGGCTCATCCTCTACAATAAGTATTTTCATGCAGCAAATTTATGCTCTAATTTCTTTTCCTCACTACCAATACCTGGAAGGTGCCCGGTATCATTGGAGGCCGCTTTTCTCCTGCAACCGGATCACCAAAATCAGCGGTCGGTAAAAATACAAGATGGGCTTTTTCGTCCAAAGCTATTGTCCGCGCGCCTTTTTTTGTCGGCACATTGTCTATGACAGAAATGGCATTCGCCGACTTTTCAAGGGCTATCGTTAATGTGCCATCGCCATTAGCGGCGAATACGTACCCTAATTCTGGGTCAAATACTACTCCGTCACAGCCCTCGCCAATGGGCAATTCCTTAACCACCTGCCCGCTATTTGCATTCAAAATAACAAGCAATTTATTGCCGCAACCCGCAAATAAGCGCTTGGTTTTTGTATCTATTGCAAGTCCTGTAGGTTCCTGGCCTTTGCCTATTGTCCAGCGCTTCTCCACCTTAGATGTCTTCGTATTTACGACTGCTATTTCGTTCTTATCTTCGATATTGATGTAGATCTTTCCGGCCAGGTCAGATACTGCAGTTTCCGGCTTGCCGCCTAATGCCACTGTTTTAATCACCTGGTTATTTGCGGGATCAATGATAGTGAGGTCTTTACTTTTGCCGTCACATACGTAAACCTTTTTGGAAAAGGGGTCATACATAATAGCATCCGGGTTTTCCCCGGTTTTTATGTCGCCTTGCACATCGTTGGTATTGATATCAAACACAGTTACTGTATTAGCCTTACCGTTGCTGGTAAATCCTTTTTTAAATTCAGGTGCAAATGCTATGCCGTGCACACCGTCAGTATTAGGAATTATACCTACGGAATCGCCGGTATTCTTGTTGAGGATATTTACCTGCGTCGTGTGCGATACGTAGATGTTATCAGTTACCGGGTTTACGGCTATATAGTCCCATCGGCCTGCACTCTTTATCCTGAAAGATTTTACTACATGATAACCAGAAGCTTGCCCAAGCGCAGCCTTAGAAAAAGAAAGTGCGATTGCCGCAACGATTAGTACGCTCCATTTAATTTTCATAGTGTATGTTTTACGTGCTAAATTACATTGGGTGCGAGAATCTTTAAAATTTCTAAATAAAATTAATGTTGGTACTGGCAAATGTATAGAACTACCGGGTAGGGGTTACAAAATAAAAGCGCGATTTTGGTCATTCGTGCTTTATTTCTGCATATGTCCAGCAGGTGGCAGGTCTTCTATATTTACTCTCCGTGAAGTGCCGAAGTTTACATAAAGATAGAGGTATATCATCCGGCTGATTCGCATCAGCCAGGGCTGTGCCAAAATAACGACCAGCGTACTTGCCGTGAGATAATAAAATACGCTGTTATCCTTGTACGATAGCCCGAAAATGGGCCAGTACCATAACAGGTTGAGAAAGAAAAGAATCATACTCAGCGCATAGTTTATGCCTCCGCCATTATTGCTTTCGGACTTCATTTTTTGCCCGCAAATTTCACACTCATCTTTTAGCTCAAGACATTTACCAAGGGGGAATACGCTTTTATTAATAAATACGGTACTCCTCCTGCAACTGGGGCATTTCATAGCAAGCATTGCGGGCAGCAGCATTGGTCTTTTTGTAGGGGTCGCCATCGATGCAAATTTAGATAATTCCATAAACTCAGTGGCATAATTTTCATGCAATTACCATGTAAACCTACTATTATGTCATACGATAGCAAAAAGAATGACCCTGCTAAGACCAACGGCCCTGAAAGTAAAAAACAAAAGACCGATACAAATCAAAAATCCCTGAACGACTATCAGACCGAAGATTATGAAGATTATGATGATGACCTGGACGGGGATGATTACCGGGATGAAGATGAAGATATGGCATCTAAACAAAACCTGGATACGGAACTCTCTTTACGGGAACATGAAACAGATGAAGATGCATTAAATGACCTGGACTTCTTAAAGCATTAAATGAGCGCATCTGTTTGAGTAAGGCCTTCTTCCCGTTGGCTATAGTGTTACGTTGATACGGGGCGTCTTTTTTTCGCCGAAATAGATTTCACAACAGTTTCTCCATTCATTATTACAGCAGTGCTTTTTAATCTTGCAAGTGCATTGGTATGCGCTTGCGTTAATAGTTCTTTCATGTATTTTTTGGGAAAGTTCTTTTTATCGGGTACTTTGATATACCTGTAAACGTTTCCGTTACCCAGCAATACGTTTTCCGGATCGGTGAGTTCATGCCCTCTGTTGAAACCGAAATTTATACTTTTGTATACGGCTATGCTGCAAAACACGTCTCCCAGGCGGTCGGTTAAGCCCCATCCAAATGCCAGCGCATTATAATTGTCGTAAATCAGTTCATTGCAATCCGGGTAAAGGTCCCATACAAAATCCCTCAACCATAAGGCAGTCTCCCGCATATTTTCAGGAAACGGCTCGAGAAATTTAAGCAAGTCGGCTCTGTGCTCCTTCGCCATGATGGTCTATGTTTTCCTCGGTTTCTTTTTCGCGGCCGGGAAAAGTACATTATTAAGTATTAATCTGTATCCGGGAGAGTTAGGGTGCAAGCTCAGGTCGGTTGGCGGGTCGCCAACGTGATGCTCATAGTCTTCCGGGTCATGGCCTCCATAAAATGTCCATGTTCCTTTTCCATATTCTCCATGTATGTAGCGCGCTTCATTTGCGGGCTTAAAGTCGCCCATTACCAGTACGCTCGATTTTAATACCTCTTTGCGGAAGGATGTCGTTTGCCCCATAAAACCTTTGATTGTGGTTGTGTGGTCCTGGCAAAGCATGCTGGGAACAGGGTCGAACTTGGCCGAAAATGTAAACAGGGTGAAATAATCTGTATTCATGGGCACATGACGGTAATTGGTATTGTCTATGTCTGAATATTCATACACATAAGGATTAGCCTCCAGCTTAAAATCCTTAAAGGCAAAGCATTTTGTGAAATCAAGTTTTTGCTGGGCTGCGGGGTCCATAGGGTCGCCATCAAAGGGCACATCGCATATATCCACGCCATCTGCCGCCAGCGCTATATCATAGGTATCTGTGGCGGAGCACATGGCAAACATATAACCACCACCGGCTACAAAATCGCGAATTTTTTTAGCCACCGCAAGTTGCAGTTGTGATACCTTTTTATAGCCGTGTTTAGCCGCCATCGCTTCTGCGCTTTTTTGGTCATTTTGATACCAGGCTGCATTCCTGAATTGCGCCCAGAACTTGCCATACTGCCCGGTAAAATCTTCATGATGCAGATGCAGCCAGTCGTACTTGGCAAGGTCATCGGCCAGTACTTCATCATCATACAATTTATCAAATGGTATTTCGGCATAGGTAAGCACTAATGTTACCGCATCATCCCAGGGTTCTTTATTTGGCGGGGTATATACTGCAATTTTAGGTGCTTTTTCCAGCTTTATAATATCTCCATTAAAGTCCGGGTTTGAAATCTCCGTAAGGATGCCGTTGTATTGGTCGTCGCTTATAATATCATAGCTTACTCCTCTCAGTTTGCACATGCGCTCTATACTTTCCACATCATCGATCCCAAAACTGCCGCCCTTGTAATTCAATAACCAGTCAACAGGGATATTGGCTTTCAGGGCGGCATAGGCCACGCCATAAGCTTTTAAATGGTTGGTTTGCCCATCAGCATCCATAGGGATGAATATCTTAGAAGCATACGCATGCACACAGCACAAGCAAAAAACAGCCACACTTAAAAACCGGAACTTCATCTTATTCATACTTTGGAATGAATGTAATTTACAGATTATAGAGAAATCAACAGGATTCAGTTTGCTTTTTTAACAAAGGAATAAGTTGGCTGATATGTTGACTAGTTGATTGGTTTTACTTCCTACCAGCCAAAACATGACTTTTTTGGGTTGTGACGGGAAAAATGTTTAAAGAAATCCCTTTGGGATTTTCGGCAGTTTTCCGAAGGGAGCCTTCCGGATCGTTATTGTGCTCATTTTGTTGGTGTTATGATTGTGATTGAATATTATTTTTATTTTTGATTGCATCGGGGGGTATCGTAGGGTCTTTTTACCTGGTTAACTCGCACCTGACCCCGACATGACTTTGGGGTTGACCTTTTTGCCTTTGCCGGTTGACCTTTTCGGGGGTAAAGCATGACCTTTTTGCAATGGTTAATGGTTAATTGTCAATGGTCATTAATCACTGTGATTGTCGTGAGACGTACGTTGATAGCTAAGCTTTCCGGACATTTGTTAAAAGTGAAACTTTTATCACAGCGCAACCCAGGAAAACATTTAAAAAAAATTGACTATAAAAACATAACATTTCATAACATTTCATAACGTTGTAAGCAAAAAATAGTCATTATTCAAAATCATGATAATTTGACAATTCGTTAATTTGTTAATTTTGTTTAGAGTTTGCTTTTTAGGTTATTTGGCTCATGCGTAAATGTCTGCTTTTAAAATTTTACATACCGATTGCTACGGGTAGTGAAATTTTATTTTCGCTGGAAAGGGGCTGTGGTGGCTGGTTTCAAAAAATGGGGTTGCGGAAAAAAGTCTTGAACCTTGATTAAAGGATTAAATGATTTTCATGAATTGTGTCGTCCTGAAAAAGTTGACCCAATAAATTATTTTGAAATCACATAAAATATTATTTGCTCACCGAAAACATTGCCGATTACTGTTTCACAAACTTTCTCACCGCTGTGCCATTTATCCTGGCAAAGTAAATGCCTGCGGGCAGATCAGATACAATTACCTGCACCTTTTCAGCATTGTAAACATGATCCAAAAGCTCCTGACCCATAATATTGGTAATGATTATACGTCGAACCACCTCTCCGACGGTTACAGTCAGGTTATCATATGTCGGGTTAGGTTCTATTTTTATCGCTGTTTCATTAGGCGCGGCAGGCACAGCTGAGGGTTCACAAGGACAACTGGTTGTATAAACACACATACAACGTGTTGCAGCCGATACGCCGCCGCCGCTGGCAGCCAGTTCATTCCAGCCACCTGGGCCATCATTGGGCAGGGCATAGCCTATATATAGCGTTGTGGGCGGCAAGGTTCCCCCTGAGTAGGGAAGATCTACCGAAAAACCGACGGCACTCGCACTAGTTGATACCTCAAATTTTATAGGTGCCGTAACCGTCACGTATCCGCTCGCCGGAGTCAGGCCCGTTCCCGAAATAGTAGTGGTTAAGTTGCCGGCGTACGCTCCGCTAGCGGCAGTAAAAAATAATGTATTGGGCGCAAAACTAATCACCTGTGCCCACGTAGCAGTATTTAGGCAGCAAAAAATGAGCAAGGTAGATATCTGTTTCATATGTGTTTATTGCCAAGTAAAGATAACTTATTATTTTACTATCCGCAAGATATACAACTCTCCAGTTGCCCACTGCTCAATTTCCATCCAAACCTTAGCCCGCGCCACTCAACAAGCGCCTAAATTTCAGCCTCCTCCAAATAACGCATTTCAATAATCGCAACCTATCAACCAAATATCCTTTTATTGATAATCAATTATTTATAAAAATGATAAACGACCCACGAGACACCACCCTGTGCGAATTGGGCGCACCCGCTACAGGGTTGCGTGGGCGTATTTTTTTACGATGGCTACAAAGTGTTTACCCCTAACGGGGTAATGACATGAAAGGTGGCTGCACGTAAGCAGATAGATGCAATGTCATTTTCAAAGAGCCTGGGCGCAGCAAATTGTTTACCCAAGAGGACACGCTATTGCGGGAAAGGATGGGCTTTGATGGGCTTTCGTAGATAAAACTGACCATTGTCATATTCTAAAATGACTTAGGAATGACACGGAAATTATACTACCGGTAGTTAGGGAAGTACCTTTGCTACAGAGTTTTTAACCAGGGATCATGCACACAAAATACGAACAGAATATTCAGAATTTTTGGGTATCCGGCCTCAACTATAAAAAGACCGATGCCACCATCAGGGGGCTGTTTGCCGTTAATAATGAGCAATACAATGAGCTTTTAGCTCAGGCAGCCGATTATGGCATTAAAGAATTTTTCATTCTTTCCACCTGCAACCGGACTGAAATATATGGATTTGCCGATAATCTAAACGATTTAACTGACCTTCTCTGTTGTACCTCTACCGGTGATGCCGATATTTTCGCAGAGATTTCATATTCAAAAAGGGGATACGAGGCAATAGAGCATTTATTCCAGGTGGGCGCAGGGCTTGATTCGCAGATATTAGGCGATTATGAAATACTTGGCCAAATAAAAAATGCCGTGAAAATTGCAAAAGCAAGTGGCTTTATCGGGTCATTTACCGAGCGTCTTGTAAACTCGGTAATCCAGGCATCCAAAGCCATAAAGACCCATACTACTCTTAGCGGCGGTACTGTTTCTGTTTCGTTTGCAGCCATTCAATATATCAGGGAGCATTTTGAAGGCCCGTCATTGACGCCAAAAATGACCTGCCCGGCAACCAATCATATTATGACTGACCCTTCTACCGGAGCAACCGTCCCAGCCAGCATTGAAGATAAGAAAATCGTATTAGTGGGTACGGGTAAGATAGGGCGCGCCACCTGCCGCAATATCATAGACTACTTAGACACACATAATGTTACTTTAATAAACAGAACAGAAGAAACAGCCACTAATCTTGCAAAAGAGCTAAACCTGTATTCCGCGCCGATAGAAGATTTAGAAAGTGAACTGCAAAAGGCTGACATTATTTTAGTGTCAACAAGTGCTACTGAACCGGTTATCTTAAAAAAACACCTGGAAGGCAACGGTAACAAGCTTGTAATTGATATGTCAGTTCCCTGCAATGTGGAAACGGAAGCGCAAAAATTGGCTGGTATTACATTTGTGGATGTGGACATGCTGTCTAAAATAAAAGACAAAACACTGCAAAACCGCAAAAACGAAATACCAAAAGCTATTGCTATTATTGATGACCACATCGCAGAGTTTAAGGAATGGTATAATATGCGCAAGCATGTACCTTTGCTGAAAGAGGTTAAAAACAAGCTGCAAGGAATTTATATTGACCCCATTTTTCTGAATGGTGATGTGCTTCAAGGTGCCGAATATGAGATAGATGAAGAAAAGATCCGGAAGGTGATCAATTCACTTGCTGCCAAGATTCGCCATAATAATACATTGGGCTGCAATTACATCCAGGCCATCAACGAATTTATTGCTTAATCATGGACAAGGTGATCCGCATAGGTACCCGAGAAAGCCAGCTGGCCGTTTGGCAGGCTACCCAGGTAAAGGACCTCCTTTGCGGCCTGGGATATAGGCCTGAGCTTACATACATAAAGAGTGATGGCGATACCGACCTTAAAACTCCATTGTATGAAATAGGCGTACAGGGCATTTTTACAAGGGCCCTGGATATTGCTTTACTTAACGGAGATATAGATATTGCGGTGCACTCGATGAAGGATGTACCGACCATTATGGCTAAAGGAATAGTTACAGCCGCAGTGTTGCCAAGGGCGTCTCACAAAGATATTTTGGTACCCAGACCGGGTGATTCATTTTCTGAGCATGCATCACATTTGGTGATCGCCACAAGCAGCATCAGGCGTAAAGCGCAATGGCTGCACCGATACCCGAATACCCGAATCGAAAACCTTCGGGGCAATGTAAATACGAGACTGCGTAAAGTTGCAGAGGGTGACTGGAACGGGGCAATTTTCGCTGCTGCGGGTTTAGAAAGGATTGGGTTGCGCCCCGAAAATGCCATTGACCTGGATTGGATGCTTCCTGCGCCGGCCCAGGGAGCCATTTTAGTAGTATGCCGTGAAAATGATATTGATTCCATGGAAGCTTGTGCCGGTTTTCATAACCAGGATACTTCAATATGCACCGGTATAGAGCGTGATTTTTTGCGGGCGCTGCTTGGCGGGTGCTCGACACCTATCAGCGCATTTGCCAGGGTGGCTGCAGGCAGGATTATTTTTCATGGAAATATTTTAAGCAAGGACGGGCACAAGAAAGTAAGTATAGAAAAAGAAGGGCCGCTAAGCGATGCCTCACGCATGGGCTACGAAGCAGCCAGGGAATTGCTAGCGGCAGGGGGGCAGGAAATATTAGACAGCATACGAAATGAAATGTAAAACACAACTACTGAGTACGGTATTACTCGACCAGCCACTTGTAAATAAGGTGGAGGAAAAAAGTATTGCGCTTGATAATATACCATTCATCCGGGTTGATGTGATTAACGAGGCTGCTTTGCTGGCAGAGATACAGGAATTATGCAGTTTGCCCATAACTGCTGTATTCACGAGTGTACATGCGGTGCACGCAATAAGCAGGGTTGTTTATATTGCCAAACCTGACTGGAAAATATATTGTACGAGCAATGCGACAAAAAACGCACTGCTTGGCTATTTTCATGCTTCGGCAATAAAGGGTTGGGCGGATGATGCCGAGGCACTAGCAGAAGTGATTATACGGAATGATGTCCAGGAAGTAGTTTTCTTTTGTGGGAATAAACATATGGATACGCTGCCGCAAATATTAGAGGAGAGCCAGGTGTCAGTTCATGAGGTGGTGGTATATGAGACTGTTGAAACACCGCAGATAATAAGTAAAGAGTATGACGGGATATTATTTTTCAGCCCCAGCGGCGTCAATAGTTTTTTTAGCATAAATAATATTAAAGCTGATACTGTTTTATTTGCGATCGGCAAAACAACAGCTGGTGCGATAGAACAAAGGACAGCCAACAAAGTAATCGTTAGTGAAACGCCTTCAAAAGAACAATTGGTATTACAGGCAATGCAATATTTTTATAAACGGGCTATGGAAATACGGCCTGATCAAAAGCAGGTAAATGAGTGAACTGAAAAACGACTTATTATTAAAGGCATTAAGGGGCGAGCCCGTATCACGGCCACCAGTATGGATGATGCGACAGGCCGGCAGATACCTGCCTGATTACATAAAGCTAAGAGAGCAGTATGATTTTTTTACACGGGTGCAAACACCTGAGCTTGCCTGTGAAATTACGCTCCAGCCCGTGGACCAGGTAGGGGTGGATGCTGCAATTATTTTTTCCGACATACTGGTCGTGCCGCAGGCTATGGGTATGACCGTTTTGATGGAAGAAGGCAGGGGGCCGTTGTTACCCAATGTTGTAAAAAACAAAGAAGATATTAATGCGCTCATTACCGGAGAAGTGGAAGAAAGGTTGGGGTATGTAATGAAGGCATTGTCACTTACCAAAAAAGAATTGAATGGCAGAGTGCCGTTGATCGGTTTTGCAGGCGCTCCCTGGACTTTGTTGTGCTACATGGTAGAAGGAAAGGGCAGCAAAACATTCGATAAGGCAAAACAATTTTGCTTTACGCAACCGGAACTGGCACATTCCCTGCTCCAAAAGATTACCGATGTTACTATCCTGTACTTAAAAGCCCAGGTAAGGGCGGGAGCTGACCTGGTGCAGGTATTTGATAGCTGGAGCGGGATGCTGAGCCCAGCTGATTTTAAAATATTTGCCCAACCCTATTTAGTGCAGATTGCTGACGCCGTGAGTGTTATGGCTCCTGTAATTTTGTTTCCTAAAGGCAGCTGGTATGCATTATCTGACCTGAGTAAAACCAGCGCATCGGGATTAGGACTCGACTGGAGTGTGACGCCCAAGCTGGCAAGAGAACTGACTAACAACAGCATAGCACTGCAGGGCAACTTTGACCCATCAAAACTTTATCTGCCTATTAAGCAGATAAAGAAAGAAGTGACTGAAATGATCGATGCGTTTGGCACTCAAAGGTATATTGCCAACCTTGGCCACGGCATATTGCCCAATATTCCCGTGGACCATGCAAAAGCTTTTGTTGACGCCGTAAAAGAATACGGCCTCTCCCCTCGTTCGGCGGAAGCTCACGATGACAAAGGAGGGCGTTATTATTTAAATAAACCTCAATGAACGTAAAAGACCAGTTCACGCAATACATACATATCCTGCAGGATATCATCTGCGCGGGGCTTGAACGTGCGGATGGTGAAGCAAAATTCATTGAGGATAAATGGGAGCGGCCTGATGGCGGCGGCGGCAAAACAAGGGTTATAGCAAACGGAGCGGTTTTTGAAAAAGGCGGGGTTAATACTTCTGTTGTGCATGGATCGTTACCGCAGGCTATGCAGCAGGCATTTAACGTGCCTGAAAGTAACTTTTTTGCCTGCGGGTTATCGTTAGTTATTCACCCCCGCAATCCTTACGTACCTACTGTACATGCCAACTGGCGCTACTTTGAACTATACGATAAGAATAACCAGCGTCTTGATTGCTGGTTTGGCGGAGGAGCAGACCTTACGCCAAATTACATTTTCGAGGAAGATGGACGGCACTTTCACAATACGTTAAAAAATGCGATGGAGCCCTTTGGCACAGAGTTGTATCCGAATTATAAAAAGCAATGCGACGAATATTTTGTAAACAAACACAGAGGGGATGAGATGCGTGGCATAGGCGGGGTTTTTTATGATTATCTAAGGCCTGCAGACGAAAATGACGAGCATCGTTTATTGTCATTCCAGCAGGCAAATGGCAAGGCATTCCTGCCAGCTTACCTACCTATCGTGGAAAAAAGGAAGGATATTCCTTACAACGAAAAAGAAATTGAATGGCAGGAAATAAGAAGAGGCAGATATGTGGAATTTAACCTGATTCATGACCGGGGTACATTGTTCGGATTAAAGACAAGTGGAAGAACTGAAAGCATACTCATGAGCCTGCCCCCGAGAGCGAGATGGTATTATAATTACCAGCCGGAAGCGGGTAGCAAGGAGGCGGAAATGATGGGGTATTTGAGGCCGAGAGGGTGGGCGTAAGGGAGGGTGAAAACAAAAAAATGGAGCATAAAAATGAAATAGAATTATTGAAATCGGAAGCCTTGTCAAATGATTGGGAAAAGGCAGAATTCTCAATGAAAAGATTAGGTGAAAATGGAGGAAGGCATGTGTTTGATTTCTTAGTAGGCTTATTGGATCTTGATGACAATTATTATAGGCTGAGAAATCTTGCTGCTAAAATGTTGCTGGATATTGGAGACAATAATGCTGTTTAGCCTCTTATCAATTCTTCGCTAAAAAGAGAGAATATTAACTATAACGGCTCTTTTGTACATGCATTGAGATATTTGGATTGCAGTGATAAATTAAAAGAGATGTTTCAGATTTTATTTTATCATGGGTATGAAGCTCAAGTTCATGCAGAGTACATACTATCGACACAGATATTTGAATTTACGAGACAAGATATCTTGGATATTCAAATAACGTGGGAAGATTTAAAGTTGCATCCGGAAAAGGCAATTCGCTTTGAAGAAACGAAAGAAATGATTGAGCATGCTGTTAATGGATATTTACCATATTTAGAATCAAACCGAACTTACAAAAACGATGCATCTACTTAGAAGAAACCGAATCCTCCGACAATCCCCAGCGATCCGCGCTATAGTGGCGGAAACTATACTCAGGCCTGTAGATTTTATTGCGCCTTTATTTATTACGGAAGGAAGTGGTGTGAAGGAAGAAATATCCTCCATGCAGGGATATTACCGGATGAGTATAGATAACACAATAAAGGAAGTGAAAGAGCTGTGGGCGCTTGGTATTAAAAGCGTACTTCTGTTCATCAAGTGCAGGGATGAGCTGAAAGATAACAAAGGCACAGAAGCTCTAAACCCGGACGGCCTCATGCAGCGCAGCATCAAAGCAATTAAGGGTGCCTGCCCGGATATGGTGGTGATGACCGATGTGGCCCTTGATCCGTTTTCCATTTATGGGCATGATGGCATAGTGGAAGGAAATGAAATAGTAAATGACCCGACTGTGGATGTACTCGCTCAAATGAGCGTGAGCCATGCCCAGGCTGGTGCAGACATCGTAGCGCCAAGCGATATGATGGACGGCCGTATCCTTGCGATCCGGGAAGCTTTGGAAAATAATGGATTAACTAGGACGGGCATCATGGCTTATAGCGCCAAGTATGCTTCCTGCTTCTATGGACCATTCAGGGACGCATTAGACAGCGCCCCGGGCTTTGGCGATAAGAAGACCTACCAGATGGACTACGCCAACCGCAGGGAAGCAATTAAGGAAACGCTAATGGACGTGGAAGAAGGCGCAGACATAGTGATGGTAAAACCTGCCATGGCCTACCTTGACATCATACGCGAGGTGAGAGATAATGTGGATGTGCCGGTAAGCGCTTACCATGTAAGCGGTGAGTATGCCATGATAAAGGCTGCGGCAAAGATGGGTTGGCTCGATGAAAATAAAGCTATTATAGAGTCGTTGACGAGTATAAAGCGTGCAGGTGCAGACTTGATTGCTACTTATTTTGCAAAGGATGCTGCAAAGTTGATTAATGGATAATTGTTTAGTTTTGCATTATTAATTAAATGGCATCATGGTTAACCCTGCTGGTAAATACATAAGCCCGGAAGAATATCTTGAAATGGAAACTGATGCCGGCGAGAAGCATGAATATTTCGATGGGCATATATTTGCAATGGCTGGCGCCACGGAAGCACACAACCGTATCGTTGCTAATCTGATTGGGGAACTCCATAATTTTCTGAAAGGGAAGGATTGTGATGTTTTTCCTTCTGATTTAAGAGTCACTACGCCTCTGTTCAGTTCGTATATGTATCCTGATGTAAGTATTGTTTGCGGTAATGTCGAAAAACGCGAAGATAACTTTGACACAGTTACAAATCCTTCCGTTGTTATTGAGGTGATGAGCCCGTCCACAATGGACAGAGATTTGGGTTTTAAGTTTTGGTATTATCTCCAAATACCATCACTGAGAGAATATATTCTTATTGATGCCGCTACCTATAGTGTGCGAACTGTTCTAAAACAAAAAGATGGTTCCTATAAGATTTCCAACATTCAAGGAATGAATTCATCGATCAATATTGATACGATTGAAATGCAATTGCCTCTTAGCGATATATACAGCAAAGTTTTATTTTCTATTGAAAATAAATAGCATTATCGAATGCCGATAACTTTACTTCTTTTAAATGATTTCCTATTCAAAATTTATGACTTCTACAATTACTAAAAGCAAAGAATTATTTGAGCGCGCACAAAAAACCATACCGGGCGGTGTGAACTCGCCTGTACGTGCGTTTAAAAGCGTAGGCGGAACACCCATATTTATGGAGCGCGCAAAAGGCGCATACATGTATGACGCCGATGGCAAAAGATATATTGACTACATCAACTCCTGGGGCCCAATGATCCTTGGCCATGCCTATGATCCTGTCGTGAAAGCTATACAGGACAAAGCGCTGCAATCTACTTCTTTTGGCGCCCCTACGGAACTGGAGATAGAAATGGCCGAACTCATAGTGAGCATGGCTCCGAATGTAGATATGGTGCGTATGGTGAGCAGCGGCACAGAAGCCTGTATGAGCGCGTTAAGGCTGGCGAGAGGGTATACCGGCCGCAATAAATTTATCAAGTTTGAAGGATGCTACCATGGCCATGCAGATGCCTTCCTGGTAAAGGCCGGAAGCGGGGTGGCTACGTTCAATATACAGGCGGTGCCGGGGGTTACAGCGGGTGTATCAGTCGATACACTTACGGCGCCATACAATGATCTTGAGGCAGTAGAAAAATTAGTGAGCGACTACGTGGGCGAAATTGCGGCAATTATCATAGAGCCTGTTGCGGGCAATATGGGTTGTATTCTGCCTGCGCCCGGTTTTTTAGAAGGCCTGCGGGCAATATGTGACAAGGAGGGTATTGTATTTATTTTTGATGAAGTAATGACCGGCTTCCGCCTTGCACCGGGAGGCGCACAGGAACGGCTGGGTATCAATGCCGACCTTGTAACATACGGCAAAGTAATAGGAGGCGGTATGCCCGTAGGGGCATTTGGCGGCAAAAAAGATATCATGCAGCATATTGCCCCTTTAGGTAACGTTTACCAGGCAGGAACACTCAGCGGCAATCCGATAGCTATGATAGCAGGTTATACCATGCTCAAAACATTGAAAGAAAATCCTTCCATTTACCAAAATTTAGAGGAGAAGACGGCTTTGCTCCATGCAAAATTAGAAATAGCGCTCAGCGCGGGAAACGCACCGTATGTCATCAACCGCTTTGGCTCGATGATCAGCATACACTTTAGCGATAAGCCGGTTACTAATTTCGCAACTGCCGCATCGGCCGACAATGCGTTGTTCAACCGGCTCTTCCATGCTATGCTGAACGATGGCATTTACTTACCTCCGTCTGCGTTCGAGACATGGTTTATCAGCAATGCGTTGTCAAAAGATGATATAGATGAAACTGTTGAGGCGGCAACGAGATTTATAAAAAAAGCGTAGCGCCCTGTCAGCAATGCAGCGCCCTTAAACTAAGAGAGGTTCCAATCACGGAACCTCTCTTAGTTTACAATATGTTGGCAGGCCTATTGCTCTATTACAAAATGAATAACAGTGTTTTGCGTCCCTGACCGCAAAGAAAAGAGATACATCCCGTTTGCAAGAGCGTTACCAAGTTCTATGCGCTGGTCAATGTTACCGCCGTAGGCCATTACCTTATTGGCATAGACAACCTGGCCGAGCATGTTGGTAATTTCCAGTGATACTTCTTCGTCTGCAGTTGTACCTGTTGTTCCTTTCACGGTAAATGTTCCCCTGTTTGGATTAGGAACGAGTTTCACATCACCTCCAGCCGAAGTAACCTGGGTGACCCCTTCCGTGCTGAGTCTAATGATTGCGTAACTGGCCGATGAACGCCCGCCGCAAGGGCCGCTCGATGTTACCATGCAGGATATAGAGTCGCCGTTAAAGAACTGGCGGGCTATATAAGTTGGCTGTGTAGCGCCGGGGATCATACTACCGTTAATGTACCATTGATACACGGGATCCGGCCCTGCATTAGTAACGACAGCTTTAATGGAATCAACCTGCGTTACAATTCCCGCCGGGTATACCCGAACAGTCACAGCAGGCAACAATAACGTATCGAGAGCAACAACTGCTGTACCCGCCATCGTAACCGGGCAGGTAATTGTATCACCTGATACCGTTACCCGGTCAACACCGACAACGGTATAATTACCCACTAATTGGTAGCCAAAGTCTATCACTATGCCTGTGCCATTAATAGAGTCGCCAGTATATGCGCCCGAATTATATAGTTTATAGTACATGCCTGCATTTGATCCATCCAGCAATACATCTGTGCCTATACCGCCGGGGCAGTAGCCCCCACTGCCATTTACATTATGAACGACCGGAGTTGCAATAATGTTGACAACAGGGCTGCCGGTCATAGTATTACTACAAGCAGACGCTGGGTCGGTTGCTGTAATGGTATAAGTACCTGCAATTGTTTGCGGGCCAAAACGCAAAGGAGAACTTCCTCCTGTGAGGGTGGTTACAAGGATAGTACCCCTTTTAAGCGCATAGCTGAGGCCCGCCGCAGACGAATCAAGGCTAATACCAACCCCGCTGCTGTCCGCGCAATAATAACCCAAGTTATCTACGGTAACTGTATAAGCGACAGGAGTTGGCTTAACAATCACCACTGCGGTTGAAGACATAGTGGCCGAACAAGAAGTAGCCGTATTGGTAGCAATCACGCTATAAACGCCTGCAGTTGTCACGTCGCCAAAATCAAGAGGAGTGCCCGTGCCTGCAATCGCAGCGTGGACAGGCAGGCTCCCATTATACAGTTGATAGGAGATCCCGGTACTTGAGCCATCAAGATCTATATCAGCCCCGCCACCGCCTGCGCAGATAGGGCCTCCACCCGCCACAGCGTAAAGGGACGGCAGGGAATTAATAACAATTACAGCGCTTCCAGCCATGGTATCAGTGCACCCTGACAGGTTTGTAGCCACGGCTCTATAAGTGCCGGAGGCTGCAGGCAAGCCTAAATTAAGAGCCGCCCCCGTTCCGCTCGACGGAGCGCCGGAAGATATTGTGCCATTATATAATTGGTAACTGACGCCAGACTGGGATCCACTTAATGTTATCGCACCGCTTACTGCACCTGCACAATAGGTGGCGCTCCCGGAAACAGTGTATACTGCCGGTGAGTTTATCGTTACAACAGCGGTGCCGGGCATACTTACACTGCATCCGGTTAATGAATTAGCAGATACAATAGTATAGGAGCCTGCGGCCGTTTGATACCCAAAATCAATAGCAGAACCGGTGCCAGCAATAGGTGGAATTGAAGTTGCCGCGCCGTCCAGTAACAAACTGTAGGTGAACCCAACAGCAGAAGGGCTTAAGGATACATCGGCACCGGCCCCTCCCACACAGTAAGACCCTCCGCCTATAACCGTCTCCGACGCGGGCAATGGGTTAACAACAATATTAGCGGTCCCTGACATCAGGGCGCTGCATCCTGTAGCCGGATTGGTGGCCATTACGCTGTAAATGCCGGGTGCCGCTACTAAACCAAAGCTAAGAGCAGCACCGCTGCCAGCCAAAACAGCGCCTACAGGTGAGCCGCCAATACTTAACTGGTAGCGAATTCCTGCGTCGGAGCCATTTAAACCTATTGCTTTTCCGGTTCCACCAGCGCAATAAGCACCGCCACCGGTTACGCTGTGCGAAGGCGGGGCGGGCAAGGCTACTATTACCGGGGTTCCGATCATGTTGCTGGTGCAACCGGTACTATTGGTTGCAACAACGGTATAACCTCCGCTGCCCGTTTGTAAACCAAAGCTAAGAGAAGCGCCGGTGCCTGCAATAGAAGCGCCGACTGGCGAACCCCCATCGAATAGCTGATAATTAGTGGCGGTAGCTGAGCCGCTAAGCAAAATATTTACCCCGGTTCCGCCGGTACATGTTGTTCCTCCGCCAGTCAACGTGAAAGCCGTAGGCAGGGGGTCAACTGTAATGGGTGCGCTACCGGTCATAGTAGTGCTACAACCTGAAATTGTACCAACAACTGTATACGAGCCTGCAGCAGTAAATGTGCCAAGGTTAATCGCGCTTCCGCTAACGCCTCCAACAGCAGTACCAACGGGAGCGCCTAAATTATATACCTGGTAGCTAACCCCGGCATCAGATTCACTCAGACCAATGGGAACCCCTGTTGTAGAACCGAAACAATGATCGCCGCCACCAGTCACGGTATAGGCAACTGGCGAAGCACTAACGTTAATTGTTGCGCTGCCTAACATATTACTGGTGCATCCCGTGGAAGCGTTTACTGCTTCAGCCGTATACGTTGCAGGACCGGTTTGCAACCCGAAATTTATAGCAGAACCTGACCCCGGTATTATAGTGACCAACGTTCTACCATTATAGAGAAGATAATTGATGCCCATATTAGAGAGGCTCAAGCCAACCAGACGGCCCGCATCGCTGCTGCAATAGTTCCCAGTGCCTGTTACAGTATAATTATTTGGGAGTGGTTCTATGACTACGGTTGCCGTACCTGCCATATTGCTTTCGCAACCTGTCGTGGCATTAAATGCAACTACCCTGTACGTGCCAGCCGTTGTGTCATTGCCAAAGCTCACCGTTCCGCTGCCCGAACCTACTATAGAATCGCCCAATTCCGTGGTTCCATAAAATAACTGGTAAGTAATACCGACATCAGTATTGCTTAGCGTTATGGGAACACCCGCGCCCCCGGCACAATAACCGCCGCCGCCTGATACAGAATAAACACCGGGCAATAAGTTAGTCCCTACGGTTACACTTCCGGCCATAGTATCTTTACAGCCAGTAAGAATACTCGTGGCTACCACCACATATGTACCGGGCACAGTATAGGAAGCGCCAAGGTTGAATGCCGAACCAATGCCGGTTAAAGGGCCGGTACCTTCCGCTATGCCGCC
>Ga0206890_1058_pt2 | contig 29153 bp, 27 predicted proteins | sample Alteio_BWOrgHeat_58_FD_152960 | JGI IMG/M metagenome (GOLD analysis project Ga0206890, IMG submission 152960) | Enriched cells from forest soil in Barre Woods Harvard Forest LTER site, Petersham, Massachusetts, United States - Alteio_BWOrgHeat_Nextera6 ... | reverse complement strand
CGTCCGCAAAATTGCAGCCTGGTTAACCGCGATAGACGGTGTTTTATTGCTCGATATGATCGTTAACGGACGCTGGATACTGCACCAATTTTTTGTCAATATTGCGCAAAACAAGCATGAATATAGTCTGCGACGGTCACCGCAGGTGATCTTGGTCACCCTTCTCCTAGCGATATTTTTTCTTAGCCTGTACTTCTCTCTACGACTATTTCGAGCAAAGACTGGCGCGCTCTTGGCCGTCTCGGGAACCTTGTTATCCCTGATTACCTGGTGTATCGAGGTAGTCTCTCTGCATCAAGTCGACGCAGTTCTTTACCATCAGGTTTGGAGGTTTATGGTGGTCAGTCTTGTGTGGGTCGTGAGATGCCTAATGACTTCGGTCGGAATTCTGTTTGAGTCGCGCCGCGCCAACGCGACCATCTAGAGGCAGTTCATCGCGAGAGTAGAGACTGCCCAGACGGAGCGTAAGACAGCGAATCAAATGAGGATTTCAGTGACCTGCACCGGGAAACTAAGCCGAAAGGGGTGGGAAATTTCGACCTGCGTGGTTCGATTTGTGCGGGTTTGACCGGCAGATTTGCGGTGAGTGTAGGTCAAGTGATTGCCTCAAGCAACTGGGTTGAGGAGTGGTTATTCTTCGCTAGGTTCCCAGGCGTCGCCGGGTGGTGGGAAAGTGGGAAACGCGCAGCGTTTTCCAAGGCGGTTTCACCGCCGTCTTTTCCACCGCTGCACGCGGCGGCAAACTCGGCCGGGGTTCGGTCGGCCAGCGCAGAGTGGGGGCGGTGGTGGTTATAGTCACGCCGCCAGAGATGCAGTTTCCGGCGAGCGTCGGCCAAGGTAAAGAGGACCTCCACGCCCAAGCACTCGTCCCGTAGCTTACCGTTGAAGCTTTCGATATAGCCGTTCTCCACCGGCTTGCTAGGCCGGATGAAGTCCAGATGCACACCGTTCTTTTAGGCCCAGAGGTCCATCGCCTTGCTCGCGAACTCGGTCCCGTTATCGACGGTGATCGACTCTGGAGTGCTTCGCAGGACGATGATCTGGCCCAACGCCGTGGCCACCTTCTCGCCGCTGAGGGCGTTGTCAGCGAACAGCGTCCGGCACTCGCGTGTGATCGACGACCGTCAGCACACGGATCCAGCGTCCGTCCGGAAGCCGTTGCGCAACGAAATCCATGCTCCACTTCTGGTTGGGACGCACTGCGTGGCCCAAGGGCACGCAGTGCCGCTGCGCCCGGTCTCTCCGCTTCTGGGTACGCACAATCAGTCCCTCTCTACGGTGCGACGGCGTGCTTCGGATTCAAACTTACTCCTCGGGTCTTCGAAGCCTGGAGCGGTGTCAGGTTGTTCGTTCGGCCGCAGGATCCAAAGGGAAGGCTCCGATATTTTCAGTTATCGCCACAGAATTGACCGGAACAGTTCCGTCATCCGTCTCTACTGCTTCGGGTTCAGAATAGAGCCGGGATGTGGCGATTCCCATAGCCAAAAGAAAGGCCGAGTAAAGCATCACTTCAGGCGCATACACACGTGCTGGGAATATCCGGTTCACAATGCTCATTAAGAACCAAAAGTGAACCATACCGAGCAGAACGATGGTGCGGGAGCCGGATTTCGGAGCCATCAGCGCCGCTGCGATGGGTACGAGCAGGACCACAAAGTCGTACTCAACGTGTTTGAAGCAGAAAAGGGTCATGACAATGGCAACGGCAAACTGCATTCGCTCATCAAGACACCTGTTCCGGCCGATCCAGACTGCGACAACGATGGCGACGGTTAAGCCAAATAATGCGGGTACAGTATAGGAAGGACCAGCACCGACCTCATGATTGCGCAAAAATATCTCCAGCGGTGTCATGATGTCGCCGTTGCCTGGTCCCATTGCGAGTTTCGACGTTGCGATTGGCTCAAATGCGAGCGTTCGAAGCTTTTCTCCCAGCATTCTCCAGGCGATCAGCAAGCCGACCAATGGCGGAATGATTGAAATCAGTATTACATCCAGTCGCTTCTTCACCAATAACACCATCACAACGAGCGGTGAGAAGCTATATTTCCCGAAGCTGATTCCCAATGCAATTCCTTTGGCCCAGCTACTTCTTGCGTAGAATACTAAGCCCAGCATCAGTAAGATAAATATGCCGTGCTGCCCGTTCGACATGGTTACGCGAAACGGGGTCGAACTGAGCACTAAAAGGGTCAGTAGTATTGTGTGGTCACGGTCCAGATGAAACATCCTGCGAGCCAGAAAGAGATTCCCTGCCAGAAACAGAAGGTTTAGGCCACACCACCATTCCAGAGCTCGCGGAAACGGCATCCGACCTAGCGGACTTAGCAGCAGATAGAACTCAGCCAGATAGTTCGGCTGCTGTCCCAGGATAATTTCTCTCTGGGGATCGCCATCGATATACGTTTTCCACGGATCCTGATGCTGGGCCAGCAGGTGAGCTCCGCTCCATTGAAAATCAATGCCTCCAATCACTGCATCCTTGACCGCGACAAAGGTGGACACCATTGCCATCAGTCCCAGGGTAATCAAAATCGCTCGCCGCCAAGCAAGAGATTTCGGCAATATCCCGATTCGTGAATCCCTAATCCGATCTCCAGGCCCCATTAATACCTCTCTCGATGTTCATCGTTATGTGCCAAGATTATCCCCGGCTTCGGCGCCACGTGATTACGGTATTTACGGCATAATTCCAAACCGAACTAATGCTCGTCCCCGATGCGCCAGCGAGATACCACGGTATGCCCTGTTTCATCAGCGTGTTGGCAAAGGCAACATTGATGAGTGCGCCGAAAGAGCAAGCAAGGTAGAACTTCATTAGGCCAGTCGCTAACCGACTTCCCTTCAGTTTGCGATCGCGAAACGTCACCACGTTGTTCAAGAGAAAATTGAAGGTCATCGCGACCAGCGTAGCGATCACCTGCGCTTGTGGAAAGTGATGACGGTGGTTGAGATAGAGTGGTGCGAGCACCGCCAGATGCACCACAACGCCCAATGCGCCAACGAGCATGAATAATACAAAACGTGTTGGAACCCATTTCCCGATGAGTTTGTCCACAATCAGGAAGAGATATTCCACCTCGACGTTCACATCCAGTTTGCTCTCGCCCAGTTGCCGGTTGCGAAAGCGGTACGGCACCTCTCCTATGCGAGGAATGGTCGGGCTTGATGCGAGCAAATCAACTAGGATCTTGAACCCTGAACCCGTCAGCCGGGGCACCAAAGCCCGGAAGAAAACTCCATCGACCACAAAAAAGCCGCTCATTGGGTCGGTAACTTCGCAGCGACAGATGATCCGGCTAAGTTTCGTTCCCATGTCGCTGAGTTTGACCCGTTCCTTTGCGAAGTCTCCCATACTGCCGCCATGGAGGCGTCTGCTGGCAATTACCACGTCAAGTCTCTCAACGGAGGCCTTTCGAAACAGCTCGGGCAGTATTTTCTCATCGTGCTGCAGGTCTGCGTCCATAACGGCGATGTAGGGAGCCGCCGACGCCATGATGCCTTCGATGCAGGCCGAAGATAGGCCACGTCGGCCAATTCGCTCAATTGATCGAACACGCCGGTTAGAGCGGGCAATATAGCGAACAACATCCGACGTTCCATCCGGGGATTGGTCATCCACATAAATTACTTCCCATTCGATGCCCGCAAGGGCCGACTCAAGTTTGTCTAGGAGGACCGGTACATTCTCTCGCTCATTGAATGTCGGGACAACTACCGTCAACTCGACCGGCTTTAGGAAATATTCGGTGGAGATTACAGAAATGATCGTATCATCCGACAGTGCTGGGGTGCGCGACTGCCCTCTGGGATCGTCCATTCTTGGTTCACTCCTATCGTCAGCTAGCGTTCCCTGCGATTACCATCGGAAAAGGCGCCGAGATTGAGCACCATGGCCAACAAGATGACGCTATGGAGTCGCGCTTCCAGACGTTGTGGATTCCGATGACATCTTCATCGTCCAGGTACATCAGCTAATTGCGAACTTAACATATGCACCAGCACCTTACGCAGGGTGAGGGCCTTTGATGGCAACTATCGCTCGAAGCAACAAGGGCTGGTTCAGTCCACGACGGACTCTATCCTATATTTTGTTTGCAGGTGAAGTGATAATACTACACCAAGTATTCCACCATCTTCCGCACAGTCTCGCGCGACGGCCAAACTTTTTGCCCACCGCAAGACTGACCGAATAGTCGGTAATTTACCGGGAACTCGTGAAATCAGATGGGGCAGGCGTTGGGAATAATTTTGAGCGATTTATTGACGTTCGATTAGATTTGCCTTCCAGCTGGATACTCACCTCGCACTGACAAGATCGAGAGATAGTCTTGGCTATATCCATATCGAAAAGGTATTCTTGGTTGCATACCAGTAGTGTGATACCTATTATGCAATAGGTAATAAATACAGTTCCACTTCCGGCACATGCCTGCTCAGTGAGGGTTGCGTTAAAACCGCATCATCGGGGAGGGTGCTTATCCGATCTGTTTTGAAGATTTTATGGATATGATCTAGTGGCGCGTATCGTTAAATTTAATTTATCCCGTGTGATAGCGGCCGTTTTGCGAAGGTCGACGGCCTTACGAACGCGGTGGCGCCGTATCTGGGCACACGCGCATTTGGCTGCTGGCATATGCCATCCTCTGCCAGCCAGCGTTGTAGTGTTAGGCCGTCCTGAGATCTACGGTACCGGCAATATAGTGATTGGCAGCGACGTTCTGTTGTATCCCCAGGTCTACCTCGAAACACAAGGAGAAGGCAGCATTACCATCGGTAATGATGTGGTTGTTTCCAGTGGGACTCATATTGTTTCCAGAGCCTCGGTGACGATCGCGCAAGGTACGATGATCGGTGAATCGACCAGCATAAGAGATGCCAATCACACCCGAACGGTTGGAAAATCGCTTCGCGGCTCCGACGACATTGCAACGCCAATCGTAATCGGCAAAGAAGTGTGGATTGGGCGTGGGGTTGCCGTTCTCAAGGGCGTGACGATTGGTGACTATGCTACCGTGGGAGCCAATGCGGTAGTTAGTCGCGATGTGCCCAGCCGCATTGTTGTGGCGGGAGTTCCTGCACGTGCGATCAAATCTCGAGCGGAAGATCACGTGGTATCCGCATGAGCTCCGCTTTGGCTCTTGATTGCAGAGGGATGACATTTTGGATATTAAAAGAGTGCGTCGCGAGCCTTACCGACTAGGTCATAGTGGAATGTGCGGACGGTTTGGCAAGCAGTTTTATTCGCCACAACCTGCGCAGATTTAGATAAAGATTTGAGGGGCGTATGGACGGGAACCTGGAAGACTTGCCTCCCCTCGCGGTCGTAGCGATCGGCCGAAATGAGGGCGAACGTCTCCGCCGATGTCTCGAGTCTATCTTGGCGACGGACTACCCATCTCATTTACTGCATGTCATTTATGTCGACTCGAAATCGACGGATGGGTCAGTCGATCTGGCGCGTGCCATGGGGGTAACGACAGTAGAGCTGCAGGGACAAACGACTGCGGGCCGTGCGCGCAATGCGGGCTGGGTGCTGGCGAATGCCGAATTTATACTCTTCCTGGACGGCGACACGATCCTTCATCCCCAATTTGTGCGAATGGCCATTCCAGCCATGGAAGATCCGTCGATTGCCGGCGTGTGGGGCCATCGGCGTGAACTTGACTGCGAGGGTTCGGTCTATAACGCCGTGTTCGATCTGGACTGGCAGATACCGCCGGGAGTCTCACTTTACTTCGGCGGCGATGTGCTGGTTCGCAGGGAGGCTCTGTTGAGGGTCGATGGCTTTAATGGTGACCTCATCGCCGGCGAGGAGCCAGATATATGCCGGCGGATGCGAGGGCTTGGGTACACAATTCTCCATATTGATACACCGATGACCATGCATGATCTGGATATGCATTTTCTCCGCCAGTATTGGCGGCGTTCGATTCGTACAGGTTATGCCTATGCGCAGGTCGCCTCGTTCTACGACCAGACGTCAGATCCTTTTTGGCGCGCCGAAGTCCGGTACAACCTGATTCGAGGTCTTTTTTGGATACTTGGCCCTCTGGTGAGCCTAGCGGCCTCGATTGTGTTGCGTTCGACACTTCCGCTCTTGGCATTTGTCTTGCTCAGCGGATGCATTATTGTGAGAACCGGTTGGAGCGTACGCAAGAAAACGCCAAGCTTGATGCTGCGGCTTGCTTACGGCTCGCATTCACATCTAGGGAAAATTCCGATCCTGATTGGCCAGTCGCGCTTCCTATTGAACCAGCGGCGACGTTTTGTGAGCGAACTCATCGAATACAAATAACGAATGGTGATACTCACTTCTTTGACAATTGAGCGTAAACGATCCTGGACGAAATGATCTCTTCATGGCCGTCACGGGCGATTGGTGGACTAACATATCGGCAACAGCCAAGGTACAGAACCCAAGACCGGAGAATGTCAAGGATGTTTGAGAACCTGAAGGAGGACTGGAGCACCTACGGCGGGGATATCACCCGCCGCGGTCTCTGGAGCATGGTTGTCTATCGATTTGGAAACTGGCGCTACACGGTCAGGAGTACGATTCTTAGGAAGCCACTCTCCCTGATTTACAAGATCCTGAAAGTCTTCAGTGAAGTCCTTACATCGGTCGAGCTTCCTTGTGAAGCACGTGTGGGGCGTCGTCTCCTAATCGAGCATGCCTTCGATATTGTGATTAGCGGCGACGCAGTGCTTGGAGATGATGTTGTGCTACGAAATGGCGTTACGATCGGTCTTCGACATCGCGGGCATCGTGGCTCGCCAACCATCGGGAACCGCGTCGACATAGGAGCCGGCGCGAAGCTGATCGGACCAATTTCGATTGGTGATGATGTAGCCATTGGAGCGAACGCCGTTGTTATAACTGATGTCCCGGCTGGACATATTGCTGTCGGAGTTCCAGCTCGTGTCCGACCGCGCTAGTTATTCAGGCGCACTCCTCAAGGTTGTAGGTGAGACCCGTCCGCCATCATTAGAGCAGAGGGGCTGGATGGTGCCATCGCGCCCAACAACTACGTTTCAGTTCCCCGCTCTTCCAGCCGGCCCTGGACGTTAGTGCGCCAGTAAACGACTCATAATAAATTACTTAACGGCTGTAGCTAATCCTACGTCATACTCACCGGCGTGTGCGAGGGCGCTCCAAAGAGTAATTGTGCGCCGGCGGAGCCACTCCGCTACTAAGTTGTATGGTCTGCTTCAGGTCAAATGAGTAATTTCTCTCTAGTTCCTACGGTTTCCAGCCGCGATAATCTAGTCCTCCGCGAACCTCTCGCCAGTTGATTATCGGAATGGTCAGTTCCGTGATTCAGCCAATCATCGCGACCATCAAAGTCGCCTGTGCCGGTTTTAGTGTAATAAACCGATCTGAATGAGTTATTCTTGACCAATCTAAATCATAAAGCTTATGCACCTCCCGGTCGCGATTGATGTCCTTTAACTGCTGATTCGAAATGAGTGTCAGAATGAAAAAAATCGGATTACCCCTGCTTTTTTCAATGGTTGCAATGTGTTTTGGTTTGAGCATTCAAGCGCAGCAACCCTCTCCTGCAAGTCCGGGTGCCATCGCTTCTCTCCAGGCATTCGAAGGAACAGGGGACGAAGAATACAGGTTGGGTTGTGGCGACCAAATTTCAATAATGGTTGTGGGTCATGCTGAAGCAACCGGAAAGCAGATCGTCGGACCCGATGGCATTGTCACGTTGCCGTATGTTGGTGGTGTCAAGGTCTCGGATCTCACTCGAGGTGACGCTGCCAAAGCAATCACGCAAGCGCTCGCTCCCTTCTATCAAAATCCGAGCGTCGTAGTAGGCGTCGATGTATATAGTTCCAACAATATATTCGTTTTAGGAGCGGTAGCGCATCCAGGGTTGATGCAACTTGATGGACCAGCGACCCTTTTGTCTGTGATGTCGAGGGCTGGTATGGGGACAGAGCTCGCCACTGCGATCGTGGGAAAGCCAACCGGAGTGCCAGAGCGAGTTGCGGTTTTTCGTGGAAATCAAAATATTATTTGGACCGATTTCAAACAGTTACTCGAAGATGCCAGGCCAGAGTTGCAAATGCGGTTGCGGAAGAATGACGTCGTTTATGTCCCATCTCCCCATGAGCGATATGTATCGGTTTTTGGCGAGGTGCTTCATCCAGGTCTAGTGGATCTCCAGAATGATTCGACCCTGGTGCAGCTTCTTGCAGAATCGGGAGGTATTGTCACGGACAGGGCAGGTCGGTATCCCAAAATTCAGATCATCCATGAGTTTACCGGAAGCATTCAAACCGTCGACTACGCAGACATTTTGCAGTCTAAGAAAATCGAACTCAAACTCGAAGACGGCGACATAATCTATGTGCCCCAGAGCAAATTCGAGCGTGTAGCCGTCACGTTCACGAAGATATCACCTTTAATCAGCATTGCTACCATCGCTACGCTGATTCAGCATCCGTAGCCGAACGTCGGAGCGACGGACTCCGGAAGCTGCTGTGCATCGACTTCGCCTGTGCGTGAAGAGAGGGAGCCTTGGCAGACATTTCGATCCTCATTGTTTCCTTCAATACATGCTCTATCCTGAGGGATTGCCTGAAATCCATTCCGCGACCGTCAGGCGAGATAACCCTTGAAGTCATTGTTATCGATAACAGCTCGCGAGACGATTCACTCGGGATGGTGCGCTCCGAATTCCCTTGGGTGAAGACGATTCAGAACGAAATGAATCTGGGTTTTGGAGGCGCGAACAACCGCGCATACCAAGAGGCAACGGGTCGCTATATTGTATTGCTAAACTCTGACGCGTTCCTTGCACCAGATTCGTTACTGATCTCGTTCCAGAAGATGGAGGCCGATCCGACGGTCGGACTTGCAGGAGGCCAACTTCTTGGACGCGATGGCACCCTCCAGCCCTCTGCCCGAATGTTCCCCACTCTGCTCCGGGAGTTCCTTACGATGTCTGGCCTGGCGCATCGATTTGCTGATTCAAAGTTCTTCGGTCAGAATGATCGCACCTGGGCCGATCCTCAAATGGATGCTGAGGTCGACTGGGTTCCCGGAGCGTACTCGATCATACGTAGGAATGTTTTGGAGAAGGTTGGATTTTTCGACCCTGCTTTTTTCCTCTATTGCGAAGAGGTCGACCTTTGCCTTCGGATACAAAAGGCGGGATACAAGATCATGTACTGGCCTTCGATCAAAGTCGTCCACATTGGCGGTGAATCATCACGGCAGGTAAAGAACTTGGAGGTGTCGCGTTCCGGTACACAGCTCATCCTATGGAGGATGCGCAGCACACTGCTCTTCTTCCGAAAGCATAAAAGTTACTCAACAGCTGCGATATGTCTACTGGAGATTGTTTGGCATCGCCTGCGCGCCATTCGCAAAAATCTTAAGAGAACACCCGACAACCAAATGGAAGCAGCTACCCTTAAAAAATATGCGCAGCTTATGGAGCAGGCATGGCGCGAGACGGATGGCGGACGCGTCTCACCTCCACAGCCTTGGTGAGTGCGATTCACGGAAGCCCGCAACTGAGGACGCGACAACTCAGACAGCGATATACCGGCTGTGAGGCCACCGGCGTTCGCGCCGATGGCGACATCATAGGCAATCGAAATCGGCCCGAGCAGTTCAGCGCCGGCTCCAATGTCGACGCGGTTCCCGATGGTTGGCGAAGAGTCGGACAGTGGACTCAGGTCAAGCACCGCTGGTAAGAGCTGCTGCAACGGCCGAACCTCAACACTGCCATCGCCACTCTGCGGACGGCATGGATTGCGAAGCGCAGACGCGCCGACCTGATCATCACTATGGATACGCGGATCACCCTCTGGATTGCGCTTTGGTCGCGCGTGCTTGCAGTGAATACTCCTCCCCTGGCGTCGACCTTCAACCTTCCCGAGTTGCCGCGAGGTTGGAAGCGACCCTATTCGGCTATGCCTACGAGCGCGTCGACGCCCTATGCGCCACTATTGAGATACAGCTCTATCACTACTACTTTTCCATTCCCAAGGACCGGATCCGCCTCAGCCTTTCGTGTATGAAACCGTCCAAGGTTGAGCCAGGGGAATCGCTTGTAACCGGGGACTACATGGCAGCGATCGGGGGAAACTCGCGCGACTATCAGCTGGAAGACGCCCGAGATCCCGATGGTCTGGGTGATGCGTCCCGAGAACATGGCTGTGCTGGATCTGCCTCCCCATGTCCGCGTTTTCTGCAACATGTCGTACCCGGTGGAAATGAATTATCTGGCTCACTCACGCGCGATGGTGCTGTCGCTGAAGGGGGCAGAGGTGCCATGCGGTCATGTCACCCTGGCTTAGGCGATGTTTTTGGGCAAGGCCATTCTTGCAACCGACTCTGCGGGAATCCATGATTATGTGGCGGAAAGCGTGACCGGAATGCTTTGCCGTCCAGCCGATCCCGAACATATGGTTTCGTGCGTGCGCTTACTCTGGCGCGACGAGCGAATGGGAGAAAATGGAATGCGCTTCGCCGAGACCTTCTGCAACGAAAGCCACGCACCCCGACGAGATGCGCGAGTACCTTGCCAGATGCGGCCTTAGTCGTGAGCCGAGGTTAGATTGACACTTATCCCGGTTCGTTGGCACGCACGGGGATAAGGGGACCAAGAGTTTGGTTGTTTTACCAAACACTATGGCACTGGTTTGCGAATCCAGGATCATGCGAAAGAAACATCGCTATAATTCAGACCATCATCAGAGGGGGCTTAGTTGCCACAAACAGAGGCTCGGTCTCAAAGCCGGCTATGGGATGTCGCCATAATCGGAGGTGGCATGGGAGGCGGCTTCACGGCGCGCGCTCTTGCCGATACGGGACACGATGTTTTGCTGATCGAACGCGGGTATGGCGATATATCGGCACCGAGCGATGGCGCCGAGTCAGACGATCCCGAGGCCCGACTGGCCGGAAGCAGGTGGCCTACGCTGAGCGCCTTTGAGATCGACGGGGTTACTAAACGTTGCTACGCCCCCCTAGGCGCAGGAGTTGGCGGCAGCACCAACTGGTATGCCGCAGCGCTTGAACGTTTCGACGTGCTCGATATCGACTCGGGGTCGGAATCGCCGCATCCGGTAGGCGGATGGCCGATCACCTACCATGACCTTCTCCCTTACTACGAGCAGGCTGAACGGATGCTTCATGTTGCGGGCACTCGGGATCCGCTCAGTAGCTATGCGGCCAGTCATCTTCACGAGCCGCCGCCTTTGGGACCTTGCGATACAGATTTTATGCAATTCTTCCAGGACAGCGGCATGCATCCTTACAGATTGCATGTCGGCATCCGTTACCTTCCGGGCTGCGACGAGTGTCTTGGCAGATTATGTTACAAGCGTTGCCGGGCGGATGTTCGCTCTATCCTCGCCGACGCTCCCAAAAAACCAACTATCATGGCACGCAGCGAAGTGGTGCGACTTGAGTCTCTATCGGACCGCGTAACCTGTGCGGTTGTGCTCCAGGGAGACGAACTGATAAGAGTTCAAGCCAAAGTGTTTGTGTTGGCGGCGGGGGCGATTCACAGTCCGAAATTATTGCTGAATTCCAGGAATGACCATTGGCCGGATGGTCTCGCGAATCGTTCCGGTCTGGTGGGCCGCAACCTGATGTTTCATGCGAACCAGACATTCGCGTTATGGCCGAGCAAGAAATTACCAAGTTCGGGGCCACGAAAATCTATCTCCTTTCGCGATTTCTACCAGGTGGGCGGCCAGCGTTGCGGAAGTGTTCAATCGACCGGATTCGAATTGGGGTATGGGGAACTCTTGATGCATTTTTATAGCCGCTTTGATCGGAGTACGGCGAGGCGCCTCAGCATCGTCAGACCGTTGTTGCGGATACCAGCCGCCCTGACGGTCAAGAGATTGGGCCGTGGAACCATCTTCGCATGCATCATCGAGGACCTCCCTTACCTAGAAAATCGCGTTGTCGTCGACAGTGGCGAAGCCGATGGCGTGAGCGTCAAGTACACGATTAAGAGCGAGTTGCGTGACCGGACAGCTCTCTTTCGGAAGCTCTTGGTGGAGAAGTTCAAGGATCGGCGTATGGTCTTTCTTTCGCAGGATGTGGAGCTAAATTTTGGTCATCCGTGTGGCACCTGCGTCATGAACGATGACCCTTCCGCCGGTGTAGTCGATCGAGATTGCCGGGCGCATGGCATCGCTAATCTTTTCATAGCGGATGCCTCGTTCATGCCAACCAGTGCAGCAATCAACCCGTCGCTTACAATTGCCGCCAATGCTCTGCGGGTATCCGCTGAGATCGGTCGTAAGGTTCTGAAGTTTAATGAATTGAATGAACCATGAGGTTCTCGCCCGAAGTTTAAAGTGTGCGGTCACTCGGGATATCCATCGACGCGGGCTGGCCTGCACTCAGGGGGTTCGGCAGCTACAAAAGGTCAGACAGAGTTAAGCTCTTCGCTGCCAAGTGGCGAAAGAGAGATTTGGCGGTGAACTTCGCGCCGTACGCAAAACGAGTTAGCGGGCAGAAGAGTTGGCGGATTCGACCCCACCATGTGGGTTCCGGAATTGAGGACTCAAGTGTTTGGGATAGGACCGGGGTGTCGTCAACGACGCGAATCTGCTTACGCAGATCTTCGTCGAGGAACTTCAATCTCGAGATTGCGACCCTGAATCCAGTTGATGGCAGCGCAGTATGGGAACTACTTCAGGCGCTCCTGGCCAGTTGGCGAGACAAGCGGCGCGCCGTGAACTTCGCTCCGCAGGCGAAGCGGCACATGGGACCAAAGTTGTTCGCTGAAGCAAGCCCGGTCATGTAGAGGCCATCGACCGAAGTACTAAAGTTTGAATCAAGCACGGGCGTCTCTTCTGCCGTCTGAATTTTCGCCGCAAGCTTTGGATCGATGAACTTCAGCGACTTGAGATACGGTTTGAAACCCGTGCCGCCCATCACATGATCAACGAGCAACTCCTGCGTCGCGCCATCCGCATCACGATAACGCACTCGTACCTTCGAGCCGGCTTGGGTTACTTCTTCCAGACGACTGCTCATATATGGCTTCACGTGACCCACAAAGCCATCGCGTGAAAACCATCCGGGCGCGGGCCCAAGGTGCTTGGCCACCACCTTGTGGCGCAGCTTCCGCGGCATCACGTGAAAGAGAAGAGGCAAGTCCACCACAATTTTCGAACGCCAACCCAGGCCGATCACCGAGCGGGGATTAGTGATGCGATCCATCAGGGGACGATAATCAGGCGAACGGTCATGGAAGCTAATCTTCGCGGCACGCGCCATCAGCTCCGTCTGAGCGCCTGCCTCATTCAAGGCTACCGCCGCATTCACCGCCGAAGCGCCAGCCCCAATCACCAGTACATGCTTGCCGCGGAAAGCGCCAAAAGGGCCGTGGTGGAACGTGTGGCTCACTGCCTCGCGCGGTAGCCCATCCATTACCTTGGGTAGATAAGGAAAATGGCTAATGCCGACGGCCAGCACAACCTGCTTCGCCTGCACAGTATCGCCTTCGGCGGTCTCCAACTCATAGCCGCCCGGAATCTGACTGATGCGCACGATCATCGTCTCTTGAAGGCCCGATGCAAAGCGACGCTGAAACTCTTTGCCGTAGTCCACAAAGGTAGTGCGCTGTACTGGCAGCCCCACGTGCGCATACGGAATATCGTTTTCACGGCAATATTCTTCGAGTCTGTATCCGTCGCCCGGTGCGTACAAGTCCGAGGCAAAGCCGTCTGACTTCAGGAACATCCCCGGAGGCATGTGCTTATCCCAGGCTTCCATCACGGGGCCAAAGATGCGGTAGTCCACATCCAGAGGATTGAGATGTGCGGCAAGAGACAGAGCATATGGGCCTGAACCGATAATAGCGACCGATATCATATACCTCTTCCTGGCGCATCGGCAGGACACACAGAGCAGGGATTGTTAAGCCTGCGCAGCTGACACAGAATCATGGCTTCGCGGCATCGAAGGCTTAGCTCCGTGTGCTTAGAATGCATGAATTCTTGTTGATAGCCTGACTATACATGAGCTGTCGTCTTTTAAGAACCCACAACAGCGGCAGCTCTTGCAATTTCGGAGGATCTGCAAAACCGACCACAGAAGATTCATTAAGTGTCTCCGATCGGCGTCGGAGACGAGCTGAGAAGCTTCTTTCCGCCGTCCCTCTTGCCTCTGGCGACCCTCATGATCGTATGAATTCGGTTCCCGTTGGCTCAGAAACTTACCAATCGGCTTGAGGGTTGTTCAGTCCTCATAAATTGACTCGACGCGAAGCCGCCGGACTTGAGGAGCATCCCCTTCATCTACAGACGCCAACTCTGCATGAGGGTGCCGAAGTTGCGAAAGCGCTACCGGGTTTTCGATAGATTAGCGGCAATCGACAGGCCGTAGGGACCGGCTCCAATTATGGCAACGTCAGCCAGTGGAAGACTCAAGGCGCGTTATCCGGTCTATATTGTTGTTTGGTAAGCTTATAACATCTTGCTATCGACGCATTTCCACGGGGAAATTGTAATCACCGCACTGTAAAATCTGGGTGTATTTTTGGGTTATTGACCGATGCAAGAATTGCGGAGCCGAATGAGGAAAGACGGGCGTCCTGTGGTGCTGATCGCCGCAACCATGTGGTGGCCGCTGTCGGCTCGTCTGGCGCTGGCATTTATCCACCATGGCTGTCGTGTCTCCGCGGTTTGCCCGCACGGCCATCCGCTTCGGTACGTTGAGAATGTTGAGAGCGTATACCGGTATCGAGGTCTCGATTCGATCGGGGCATTGAAAGCCGCGATCGTTGCTGCACAGCCCAATATAATCGTACCCGCCGACGATGGGGCGGTTTGGCAGTTGCATCAACTCCACGCCGATTATGCCGATCTGAGGCCGTTGATTGAGTATTCCCTGGGGGAAGCGGAGATGTATCCGACGCTTCGCAGCCGAGCAGAAATGCTGCGTATTGCGGCAGAGTTGGGGATACGCACTCCCGATTCTCGGAGCGTCACTTCGGAAGACAATGCCGGAAAAGTGGGTGAGACGTCCGCAGTCTTGAAGGTTGATGGAAGCTGTGGCGGGACCGGTGTCGAGATCGTTAGTTCGGCAGCTGAAGCGCTCTCGGCCTTTCGTCGGCTCAGCAAACGGCCAGGAGCAAGCTTTGCCTGGAAGCGAATGGTGGTCAATCGCGATCCTCTGGCACTGTGGTGGTGGCGCAACAAGGAACAACCGCACGTTACGGTTCAACAATTCATCCCGGGCCGCCCAGCCAATACAATGTTTGCGAGTTGGGGTGGAGAGGTCCTCGGAATTGTTACGGTCGAAGTAGTATGTGCCCAGGGTGCCACGGGGGCCGCGAACGTGGTTCGGTTGGTGCGTAATTCAGAGATTGAGACTGCGGTTCATTTGTTAGCTAGGCGATTCAAACTCAGCGGATTTTATGGCCTCGACTTTATCCTGCAGCAAGGCACGGGCGACCCGTACCTGATCGAGTTGAATCCGAGGTGCACGCAACTTGGACATCTGAGTTTGCCCGATCAAGGGGACCTTGCGGGGTTACTAAGCGCCCGACTTCAAGGCAGACACCCAGAACCACCACGGGATGCGATCGGAAGCGACACGATAGCGTTCTTCCCACAAGCGTCTAAATGGGCTCCGAGGAGTCCATACCTCGCGCGCGGGTACCACGATGTGCCGTCGAAAGAGCCAAAGCTGGTGCGTCACCTGCTCAAAGAGCAATGGCCTGATCGTCAGCTACCCGCTCGGCTCTATCACTTTTTCCGTCGTCCGAAGCGGGTAGAGGAAGTTACGTTCGAAGAGGCTCTGTTGGATCACCTTACCCAAGTATGATGTCCGAGTTGTGCCTGGGTGGGTTCACTGGGGGTCTTCAAGATATCCCTCCCATGGTCATTGGATATCCTTTTGAGAGACGGGTAGGAATTACCTGGCATCCTTGCTAAGGTAATCGCAAGACACAATATCAAGCTGACCAGTTCCAATGGAAATTCATTCTGATTCAGTGCATAAGCACCGGAATGGCTATCTTATTTTGGGAGCATCCAGAATAATTGAGGACCACGAAGGAAACTTCTGTTCAGTTCGTATATACCGATCCTGGTGGGATTGGGTACCACTGCGTCTATTACATGGCGCGGCTCGAGGCCGAATTGCTTAATGGGGAATTGGTTGTGCTGCCGCCTGGCCGCCCTACACTGGTCGGCCAATTGGGTGGAATTCTACCCCACCGCAAGGATCCCAACTCAGCTTGCTTATTGATATGCCCTTCGCCAGGGGATCTCAGTTCGGCTTTGCTCATTTAAAATTGGCGAGCAAGCTATGGCCGCTTGGTCGCATGGGTCTCGATTCATTCTGGCCCAATCACATTCCACGATGGGTACGGTCATCGCGTATGTTCGACCAGGTGTTTGTGACTGAGCAGGAGGATCTTGCTACGTGGCGCGCCACCGTCCGTGCTCCCGTGGATTGGCTTCCATGGGGATCGGACGTGCTGAACCTTGGATCAGTAAATCCGATGCGCCCACTTGACTTGCTTCGCTTTGGGCGCCAGCCGACGGAGTGGGATGACGATCCGTTGAATGCGCAGCAGTGCCAGGCGCGAATGTTGAGTTTTCAGGGGAGACCGCCAGGTTTCAGCGACGCAACCGGCAACGAGCGTGCTCTCATGACGCTTCTGAGGAACGGTAAGTTCTCACTGGCCTTCTCGAACCGCGTCAGTCCAGGTCACCAGATCCCATCCCAGCCGGGAATATATTACCGGACGACGGACTGAGCGTTGGCTGCTGGAGCCATCGTTCCGGGGATTCCGCCACGGAGCGGTCCGCACGGCCCCTGCTGTGGCCAGAAGCAATATTGGATATTGGGACAGTGCATCGGGCGGAACGGCTGGAGCTTATTGCTTCCGCTGTTCACGAATGGACCCCAGATCGTGTACGGCTGAACTAGACAAAGTCCCTTGAATGCCTTGACTGGCGCTGGCGCTCCAAAAAGCTTTCTGAGGCGTTGCAAATTCGTTCAAGCGAACTTGACACAGAGTTGGGGCGCCTGCGTAATGTCATTCACTCCGGTCCGGCTGTGCTAACTGTTATCCAGCTTGAGCTTAGTGAGGTGATTCCGATGTGAAGCTTTTGTGGAAGGTGTTTGTGGATACGACAATGCGAACTACTCGAAAGGCAGAAACCTCCTAAAATCTTGCGTAGATCGTCAATCTGTTGACGCGCCGGGAAGTACCGTCAAGCGCACCAAAACAGGGCGCTCCGCCAATCAAGGCCGTCTTGCACAGCTTTACGGTTACCAAGGGAGATCGATTCTATGAATCGAATCCAACGCCATCGACTTTGATTCTAAAGTTTGAGTTAGATTTGAGGTTAAGGTGTCCCTTATTGTATTCATCCCGGGCATTATTTGCATGGCAGCAATACTCCGTGCGGGAACACGGCGCGCTTTCCTCTCGGTGTATTTGCCGGTCTTGCTCCTCGTGCCTGCCACGTTCAACGTCCGACTCCCGCATTTACCACCTCTAAGCTTCGAGGATACGACCCTCCTATCTTTGGGTATGGGCATGGTTCTGATGGATCTCTCTCACTGGAGATTCTCGCGAACGGACTGTTGGGTAGCCTTGTTTATTGCAACGTCCGCCTATGCCGAAAGGATACCCTATGGGACCAACGGGGCATTTCTGGTTCTGATCACGACGATCTTAACGTGCGGGGTGCCTTATATGGCAGGGAAGTTGCTTGTAGAGCGGCCAAGGATGCGAGTCGAGACGGTTGGGCGCATAGCCGTGTTGATGGCTGTAGCTTCCGTCCTCGCAATACCTCAGTTCTTCTTGAAATGGAATCCATATAATCGTTTCTGGAGCCGTTTTTTCCCGGGGCAGTGGATAAACACGGCGACCCGAGAGGGGTTCGGTCGCGTTGGCGGTCCGTATAACGGGGGCGAAACGGCCGGCATGGTCTTATTGATGGGTTTGCTCTTGGCCCTCTGGCTTCAACACCGTAAAACCAAAAGTCTGGGAGCCATTGGGTATCTCGATCACCTCCTCAAACATACAAGAATCATTATCTTTACACTCATTGCCACGCTATTTATGACTCAATCTAGAGGACCTTGGATTGGGGCGATCATCGCCGTGGGTATTGCCTCCATTGGTCGCGCAAAGAAGACTCTCCGCCAGGCCGTTCTGGTATGTAGTGTGGGCATTGTGGTGGGAATTCCCACTTACCTTATTACCAAAGACTATGTCAATGCAAACCCAGGTCAGGCTGTCAGCGAAGAACAACAGTCGGCCCAGTATAGGAGCCAGATGATCGACGATTACCTCCCGATTGCAGAGCGGGGGGGTGCTTTTGGGTGGGGAAACAGTTTTCCACACGTCGGCGGACGGGATTCTCTCGATAACGAATACCTTCTTGTATGGCTGCTTCAGGGATATGTAGGACTGACCGCTCTGATCTTGGTCGTCGTTGACGGCATCGCATCTCTTGTTCGTGCTGGAATAAAGGCGCGCTCAATTCAAGAGCGGTATTTCGCCTTCAGTCTACTCGGAGCTCTGCTAGGCATGGCATTTTGCGTGTATACCGTGTGGTTGTCCGATCAGCCCTACCAGATGTTCTTCCTTATTATCGGGTGGTCCCAAGCACTTCATTCTGTAGACGCTGGCAATCAACGGCAGCAAGACGATAGGGTCTTCCACGAACTCCCTCAACCCGATTCTGTGCTCGTTCTTACCTGATCTCGGATCCATTAAACGGTACAAAACAACTGCAATGACGAGTTTTGGCGACGCACTTGACGGTACTATCGTCGAACTATGGGAGTTTCTGGCATGACTACGAAGACTGAAATCTTCTTTTCACGCGTTCTGGGCTTCAGTGTGTTTGCAATCGTCCTTCGGGGCCATTTTGGTTTTCCCTTGGACGATTCCTGGATTCATCAGACGGTAGCGCATAACCTGGTGAACTACCATGTTCTCGGGTTTCTCCGAGGTACGCATTCTTCGGGTTTTCGAGTCTTTTGTGGACTCTTGTGCTTGCCTTCCAGTATCAGTTTCTCGGGTTCGCCAACCCGGTAATCTACTGTGCGGTGGTGGATGGGCTGTTAGTCGGGACGATCGGGGTCGGCCTGTATATTCTCGCGGAACGAGACGGCTTCTCGGAGTTGGAGTCGTGGACTGTCGCGCTGGCCCCGGTTCTGAGCGGGAATTTTTATGGCTGGGCATGATCGGCATGGAGCATGCGCTGTTCGTTGCGCTTTTCAGTCTGATCGATCGTGGCCTGGTTTACCAAGTCGCGGTGGGCAAGGATGGGGGAGGGTTTTGCTTGCCGCCATCCAGATCGGCTTGCTGGCGCTAGTCCAACGAAACGCCCGCGTTTTAAGGTGTTAGTTCCGGGGCCCTGTACTACAATCTTTCAAAGCGATACGAACTATAAGTAGGTTGAAAAAGATCTTCCACTATGGATGAGTCAGATATCTATGCACGGCTGACGGAGATATTCAAAGACGTCTTCGATGATGATGTGATCGTTGCGACTCCCGATCTGTCGGCCAAAGACGTGGATGGATGGGATAGCACGACCCACATTCGGCTGATACTCACGGTGGAGAAGGCCTTCAAGGTCAAATTCTCTACCTCGGAGATCGGCAGGATGGAAACAGTTGGAGACCTCGTGGCGTTGACCAAAGCTAGGACTTGAAATAAGAGCAGTCATGAGCTTCCGGAAAGGTCTATGACCTGCTCGAGGAATTGTCTGCATGAACTTTCTCGGTTCAGCTTGAGGTACACTGGGTTTGAAACCCAGTCAAAACTAGGAATCGCGGGATGAACCCACTTTATTCGGAATTGCAGTGGCTGTTGCCGGCGCCGAAGGATTTTTCTGACAGGCTGAAAGCGTTGAACAGTTCGCCTGGTCCGCTGGGCAGTGAATTGCGAGCGTTGGCGCTGTATGGTTTGAACCTGAACCAATTGACGAAGTTGGCGAAAGCGATAGCCCGGGCCAGGACCGACGGTAAATCTTTGGACCCACTGATCCCTTTCCGCCTTGCCGTCCTGAGCAATTCAACGATCGATCTCATGGCGCCTGCTCTGGTGGCGAGTGCTGCGCGGCGAGGCATAGCTCTTGAAGTGATTCAACCTTCTTACGATCAGGTGGCCCAAGAGGCACTGACACCCGATTCGAAGGTCAATTCCTCAAGATCGGATGCGGTGCTGTTCGCGCTGGATTATCGTGCCCTTCCTTTGAAGCAGTCCCTGGGAGACCGCGATGCCTCAGCCGGTACCATCGACGGAGTCGTCGGCTACCTGCGGATGCTTCGTGATGGGATTAAGACAAACTCGAACGCAGTTTGCATTTTCCAAAACTTCGCTGCTCCCGTTGAACCTCTGTTTGGCAGTCTCGACCGCGCGGTCCCTGGCACAATTCGAAGTCTGATTGACGGAATCAACCGCGAGCTTGCTGAGCTTGTTCATAGTTCGAATGATGTCCTGGTGGACATCACCGGACTTGCTGAGACCGTCGGTCTTGCGAACTGGCATGACACGCAACTTTGGAACCTGGCCAAGTTTTCCTTTTCGCACGAGTTCATTCCGCTCTACGCCGATCACGTTGGCCGTATTGTCGCCGCGCTCCGGGGTAAGAGCGGAAAGGTCTTGGTCCTCGACCTCGACAACACGGTTTGGGGCGGGGTCATTGGAGACGACGGACTGGAAGGCATCAGAATCTCCCAAGGAGACGCCATCGGCGAGGCCTATCTTGCGGTGCAACGTATGGCTCTCGATCTGCGCGAGCGTGGAATTGTGCTCGCCGTATCCTCGAAAAACACCGACGAGGTTGCGCGTGCGCCCTTCGAACAGCATCCGGAGATGTTGCTGAAGCTCGACCACATTGCTGTTTTTCAGGCGAATTGGAATGACAAAGCGACCAACATCCAAGCGATTGCTGAAGAGCTTTCGCTGGGCCTCGACTCAATCGTCTTTCTCGACGACAATCCGGCGGAGCGCGGGCTGGTGCGCCGGCTGCTTCCACAGGTCGCGGTCCCGGAACTCCCGGAAGATGCATCCGGCTACGCGAGAACACTCGCGGCCGGCGGTTATTTTGAATCGGTCACCTTGGCGGCCGAAGATCTCAAACGCGCCGGCTTCTATCGCGACAATGCGAAGCGAGCCGTTCTGCAAAAGCAGGCAGGCGGCGTCGATGCGTATCTGGCATCACTGAACATGACCGTCACTTTCCAGCCTTTTGATGGGAAAGGCCGTGCACGAATTGTCCAACTCATCAATAAATCCAATCAGTACAACCTGACTACGCGCCGCTATACCGAGGCCTCGATTCTCGAAGCTGAGAGCGACCCGACAGTCTTCACCCTACAGGTTCGTCTGGCGGACATCTTCGGCGACAACGGCATGATCAGCGTCGTGATTTGCCGGCCCGTGGGAGATGAAACGTGGGGGATAGATACGTGGCTAATGAGTTGCCGGGTCCTCGGACGCAAGGTCGAACACATGGTTCTTCGTAAGATCGTCGAGGAGGCGCGCGCCGCTGGCATTCATAAGCTAATCGGTACTTACCGCCCGACAGACCGCAACAAGTTAGTTGTCGATCACTATCCCAGGCTTGGATTCAGCAGGGTGGGGGAAGAAGTGTCTGGCCTGACGAAGTGGGAGTTACTTGTCGAGAGAGCGACAGGCTGGCAGACCGTGCCCATGGAGGTGGTCTCGACTGGTTTTCCGATTGCCGCTGAGGCGCCGGTATCATGATGCAATCGGGCCCGACCGAATCTGGGGCTGTAAAAGAACCGCGCTCCCGGCGTGTAGACTGGATACTTTTGCCGGCGATAGGCTTGCTGACGATTTGTCTCCTGGTATTTTCAGCCGAGTTACTTTCAAGGTGGTTCTATCCTGAGACTCAGGTCGGCTTCAAGGACTGCTTTGCGGTGAACGATCCACTCGGTACCGCAGCCGTAAAACCAAACAGCGTTTGCTGGGAACAGAGTGCTGAGAGCCCTTTCAAGGCTGAATATAGGTTTAACAGCAGAGGACATCGCGCAGGCTCAGAACTGAACCCTAAGCCGCTGGGGACATACAGAATCGTGCTGATAGGTTCGTCGATGACTCAGGGGCTTTTCGTTCCACGGGAAAAGACATTTGCCGCTCTGCTCCCTGCAGAACTTTCCATGGAGACTGGACGAAAGATCGAGATATACAACGAAGCCACGGGTGGCAAATTCCGGGGTGGGCCATACCCTACGTCGGGTTCTGCGCGGCACTTCGACCAGGTGCTGGCAGCTCAACCGGATCTGATTCTATGGGTTATTACTCCGACAGATATTGTGAATGCCAGCCCAAAAGAGGCCGCGGGTTCTCACGTTACTAGCTCTTTTGAGAGTACTCGATCAGCGACCTCTCCTGCGAAACCTCGGAACCTCTGGAACAGAATTGCGGCTTCCATCACGAAGGATACGTTCGGCGCGCGGCTGAAAACTCGTTGGGAAGACACCCGAACATCCATTGTGCTAAAGCATCTCCTGATTGAGAGAGAAAGTCAGGATGAATACATCAAGTCTTATCTTGGAGACGGGGACAATGCCAGCTTTCTGAAGAGGCAATCCGACTCCGAATGGCAGGCCCAGCTACAGTCCTTCAATGCCGAACTAGTAGCTATCACTGGACTCGCGAAGGATGCAGGGGTTCCCCTTGTTGCAGTATTCCTGCCAAATCGTCCTCTGGCCGCGATGCTGTCGAAGGGCGACTGGCCGGCCGGCTACGACCCATTTAAGCTGGATCACGAAGTCCGCGACACCATCGTGAGCCACGGTGGCCGCTTCATCGACATCCTCGGCGATTACCATCGCATCCCGAGTCCCGAACGGGACTACTTTCCCGTGGATGGGCATCCTGATGCCGACGGGCACGCAATCATCACCAGGTTTCTGGCCAAAGAATTAACCAGCGGGTTGGTCCCGGAGCTGAAAGCTTCGACTCCAGCTGATATCGCACTGGAGCCTCGAACACACTAATGGATTCAGCATCGCTGCAATTTGTGCTGTTCGGGCTGATCGCTGCGGCCCTCTCGAATCTCAGTCGCTCCCGTGCTTGGCGATCGATCGTGATCATGCTGGCCAGCCTGATCTTTCTGGTACTCCTGGCGAAGAGCGCTATCGCGTTGCTCCCGCTCGCTGCATTTCTGCTTTTTGGCTATGGCACTCTCGCAGTGCGCCAGCGCCGCTGGTTCAGCGGGGTAGCCTGGAGTATTCCGGTAGTGATCTTTGCCTATGTGTGGTTGAAAAGATATACCTTCCTTCCGGAACGCTTTTTCCTGCACTTTCCTTACTTCACTCTCGGACTCTCCTATATATTTTTCCGGGTTCTGCACCTTTTGATCGAAGCCGATGAAGAACAAAACCAGCACATCAGTCTTGGTGCGTACCTGCTCTACACGCTGAATTTCACCACCCTCATCTCCGGTCCCATCCAGCGCTACGATGAATTTGCGCAGGACCAGTTCGCGGTCCAACCGATTCCTCTCGGACCAAGTGTGATTGGGCTGCAACTGGAACGCATCATTCGCGGATTTTTCAAAGTCAATGTGCTGGCCATGTTGCTGCACATGATGCAGGAGAACGGACTGGAGCAACTTACGCAGCCGATCTCAAGCGAGCACAAAATATTTTCCGCGATTCAACTAACGGTCGCATATCCACTTTTCCTCTACGCAAACTTCTCTGGTTACATCGACATTGTGATCGCGTTGGCACGCCTGATGCGGATTCAACTGCCCGAAAACTTTGATCGCCCGTTCTCGGCGTCGTCCTTCCTGGATTTTTGGAATCGATGGCATATAACGCTCTCGATGTGGCTCAAAACCTATGTCTATAACCCGCTGCTGATGGCATTGATGCGGCGCATCTCATCGCTTTCGCTGCAGCCATTCCTCGGCGTCGTTTGCTTCTTCGTGACATTTTTTCTGATCGGCGTATGGCACGGGCGCACTTCGGAGTACCTTGTCTTCGGTATCCTCCAGGGCGGAGGTGTAGCGCTCAACAAGCTCTGGCAACTCTGGCTTACACGCGTCCTTGGCCGTAACGGTTACAAAGGCCTTGCGAAGAATGCGATCTACATCGCTTTTGGCCGTGGCCTGACGTTCAGTTGGTTCGCCTTCACCATGTTCTGGTTCTGGGCAAACTGGAAGCAGATCGACACGATCTTTTCGGCGATATCTATTATTCCGTGGCTTGTCGTGTGGCTGGCAATCTGGTTCGGCGCTACAGCAGCGCTGGCAATATGGGAGCTGCTGCGTACGGCACTGCTGGCGATCCGAACCACCGAAGTCCCTGTGCTCACCAGCCGCTACGCTCTGGTGGTCTATGCGACCGCAATGGGCGTAGTTGCTCTTCTCATCACGGTTGTGCTCAACCAGCCTGCTCCGGGAATAGTATACAAAGCATTCTAGCGAGGCAACTCATTGCCGTTCGCTCTGATGAGCTGGTCAAACTCCGGATGCCAGCAGCGGTTCGCCACCCGAGAGGGTGACAACGCTGGTCCCCAGCCGCCCGAGGTGATCGATCCTGCGCAGCATCTCCTCCACGGCACCGGCTCCGAGACATCATCGAACTCATTGCAGTAGGTACAAGCCAGGTTGCACCTCCGCACAGGCACGACGTGCGCCATATACCATATACGGGTGCCCGCTCGAAGCCAGCGCAGCGCCCAATCGACGCCAGCTCCCGCACCTTCCGCGTAGCCGCCCGCCACCGCCACATGAGCGGCATCTGCCTGTTGTTTACTGTTCCCTGCGCCTATGTGTTCGAACCCTGACTCATACTTGCATTAGAGTTCAGGGGCCGATATTCGACCTGGTCCTCAGGTCATCGTCATCTTGGGAGGTTGTCGCCGCTCCATCATCGACGAAAATCGCGCACGAATCAGGTTCTTCAGTTTCAGGCATGGCCGCTCCAGCAGAATGCACACCGTAACGACCGATACAAAGACCGCCGCCAGCTGCAATCTGCTGCTCGGATTGTAAGGGATCAGCGCCCGCACCAGGATGATCATCGGCAGGTGAAACAGATAAAGCGAGAACGTCCCGTCCGCCCCAAAACGCACCATACGTATCAAGCGCGACTTCGGCGGGATCGGAACACGATTCAACAGCAGCAGAGCGCACAAAATCGCAATGCCGCTCGGAATACCCGCCTCCCAATACCACGACGAAGCCTGCTGCATATGCCACGCTTGCATCTGGCTCGCGAAGTGCTTCCCCGTCACGCTCAACGCGTAGCGCTTGTCATGAGGAAGGGAGTGCAGGTACCCTGTGCAAGTTACTCCAATCACCCCAAGTACTCCAGCCGTGGTAATCGACTGCCGCATCGAACGATGAATCTTCTGATAAAAATCCTGGAGCAACACCCCGAAGAACCATACCGGTGCTAGAAACAGTATGCTCGGCCCCGCCATCAGGCATCCCACACCAAACAAAACCCACCGCTTCGGTCCTCGCAGATAAAACGCCAACCCATAAAAAACGTAATAAAACGCCTCATACGATAATGACCAGAAAGGATGGTTCAACACAGGCGCCAGATCCTGAAACCACACCTCGGACGTGAACGTCACCGTGGTCACGAGACGCACAATATAGTCGCCGATCTCTGTGATCGGCTGCTTCGTCTGATGCCGCACAATGAGATCGACAACCACCGTGAAACAGATCGCCGGAACCAGCACCGAGAAAAGCCGCGAGGCCCGGTCCAGAAGATACTCACCCAGCGTGCTCAGCCGCGAATTCGTAACATAACGAATCACAAATCCCGATAGCACAAAGAAGACACCCACCGCACCCGAAGCAGGCACCATCATGTTTGGTATGGCCAACGAATACATCGGCAACGAAAAGTGCCCGATAGCCACCGCCAGCGCAGCGGTAAAACGAGCGATATCCAGAACCAGCGACGCTGCAGGAGACAAACGAAGCGTCTGTGCCCGAGTCTTTACGAGATAACTCATCTCACTATTCGCTGCGTTCCCAATCACGATGGAGGAAACCTTTCAGCGCAGCTTGCGGTAAAAGCGAGGGGCATATTTTGTGAGTTGTATGAATCATACTACAGCAGCGTTGACAGGTTGCACCGTCGCATGGGCACGGTCGGAGTCAGCGCAGAACCAATCGACGCCAGTTCGCGCACCTTCCGCGTCATCGCCCTCTAACGCCGTTTCAACGGCGTGGGGCGGGCTGGGTTGAAGCTTCTGAATCCATGGTTCTTTCTGTTGAATCACATATCTAACCCTCCAATAGCGACTTGAGTCCCTGACTGGCGGTCCACGTTGATAGCTATCATGGCTCAATGGAGCTACCGGTAAAGCAACTCGCGCAACAGAGGCTCCTTCGCCTTCCACAAACACAGCCATATCGACTGCGCCCTGACCGCTTCCCGCGCGGTCTCTTCCCAGCCACGACAGGTTCAGTCGGTTGTTCCTTCTGCTCGACCCGGAGCAGTTTCGTCAAGCGTTTCAGGACTTCCATGGCGAAGTTCTCCGGGCGGCTGGATGAGGTGGTCGCCCTCGATGGCAAGACGCGCCGCTCCTTCTATCGGGCTAGCTCGGTGACCGCCGATGCGCTGCTCTGCCAGAGCGCGATCGCGGAGCAGATAGTGGATCAGGGCGGGGAGTACGGGCTCGCGCTCAAGGCCAACCAGAGCGCGATGCAATTACGATGTGAAACTCATTCTGGACGATCCGGAGAGCCGCGCCAACGTCGGCGAGCCCACCGTCGAGCGTAGTCGCGACCGCGTCGAAAGCCGCAGGGCCACCCTCTCCAACGACATCGCCTGACTCGACAGGAACCATCGTTGGCCGGGCCTGAGGGCGGTCGGCAAGGTGGTGCGCAGGCGCGACATGGCGGCCTAATCAACCACCGAGACGGCCTATTACCTGCTCAGCGCGGCGCTGTAGCCGGAGCGCCTGAAACCGTATCGCGCGGCAACACTGAAGCTTAGAATCAGCAGCTTACAAAGATATCTGGAGGAAGCAGCTTCGGATTATGACCCCGCAAGTCAACTTCAAGGATGCGTGCCGTATTGGCAGGTAGAGCGGAATGGATTCTTACGCTAAGCCTCCCGTGCAGTGAACGCATCGAAGCCGTGCTGTCTAACCAATGCGTCTCGGCGGGCACTCTTCAGGTCCGACTCTACCATCTCGCGAATTAGCTCCTCGAAAGTCGTGGTTGGCGTCCATCCAAGCTCCGTCCTTGCCTTTGTCGGGTCCCCCAATAGGGTGTCGACTTCAGTCGGACGAAAGTAACGTGGATCTACTGCCACGACCACGTTTCCTTCACCATCAATCCCTTTTTCTTCGATTCCACTGCCTTGCCACGTCAAATCTAATTCAAGCAAACTTGCGCAGCGGCGAATGAACTCTCTTACACTGTACTGCTCGCCAGTTGCGATTACATAGTCCACAGGCTTGTCACGCTGCAACATAAGCCACTGCATCTCGACATAGTCTCGAGCATGTCCCCAGTCTCGCATTGCGTCAAGATTTCCCATAAACAACTGCTGCTGCAATCCAACCTTTATCCGTGCTAATCCACGAGTGATCTTGCGCGTTACGAAGGTTTCACCGCGCAATGGGCTCTCATGGTTGAAGAGGATGCCATTGCACGCATACATCCCGTAAGCCTCTCGGTAATTGACTACGATCCAGTACCCGTACAACTTTGCCACTGCATATGGGGAACGCGGATAGAAGGGAGTAGTTTCTCGCTGCGGGATCTCCCGCACCATCCCGTAAAGCTCAGATGTTGAAGCTTGGTAGAATCTCGTCTTTTCGGTCAACTTGAGAATCCGTATCGCTTCCAACAGTCTCAGCACACCGATAGCGTCCGAGTCGGCAGTGTACTCTGGCTCTTCAAAGGAAACTTGGACGTGACTCTGCGCGGCTAGGTTATAAACTTCGTCGGGCTGGACTTTCTCCACTACGTGTATCAGTGAGGAAGTGTCCGTCATATCCCCGTAATGGAGGAAAAACCTCGGGTCAGGATTGTGGGGATCCTCATAGATATGGTCGATTCGGCTTGTGTTGAAGGAGGAAGAACGGCGCTTGATTCCGTGGACCTCGTACCCCTTTTTGAGTAACATGTGGGCCAAATACGCGCCATCCTGCCCAGTGACACCTGTGATTAGCGCCTTTTTCAAGTCCAACTCCCCTTAACATTTCTATCGTCTCAAAACCACGAGCCAATTTGTTACTGTTCCGGATACGTCCGCTTTCAACCATAGCAGATCGTCTTATCGAAGCCTGCTCCGAACCATCGCTGGCAACAACGGTTCCAAGGGGCGCTTTGGCCTTACAGAGATTCTCCACAAGAAGGAGAGCTCAATCAGATCCGGAGTTCCTTTGCGTTGGCTGGGTGAAGCTATAAAATCTGACTTGCCAATCGGTTTTGTATCAGTGTGATCATATGTTACAACCGTATCGACCCTAAATCACAAGTCACACAGCTCTGAGGAGAGGCTCCTAAAAGATGAATCTTCCGGAATATTTCGACCGTATTTCCATTATTCATCTGCCCGAGCGCACCGATCGATTCGACGCGCTGTCGTCCGAATTGCGCACTCTGGGTATTGATATGACACATCCCAAGATCGACATCCCCGATGCCCCTCGGCCCACGGAGTTGAACGGGTTCCCATCACGTGGTGTATATGGTAATTTTCTGAGTCATCTGGGGATCCTGCGCCGCGCGCGAGATGAGACGCTAAGCGCCATACTGGTGCTGGAAGATGATGCGATCTTTAGCAGGCGCATGTGCCGCACTCAGGCGGCGTTAGTTGACAGGCTTCAGCACGATGAATGGGATCTGTGCTTCTTCGGGCATTCCTTGACGAAAGAACTCGCTGGGCAACCCACCGGCTTAGTTCCGCCGACGGCGGATTTTCTCTGGGCTCATTGTTATGCCGTCCACGCTCGAGCGCTACCACGGCTAGTAGCCTATTTGGAGCGCGCGGTTATTCTGCCCGCAGGTCACCCAGACGGTGGGAGTCTGTATATTGACGCGGCGTTCACGCTCTTCCGCCGCTTCAATCCTGACATTGTTACTCTAGTTGGTAATCCTGCGCTGTCGATTCAGAAGGGGTGCTTCAGCAGCCTTAACGAGCGTAGATGGTATGACAG
>Ga0206890_1077_pt2 | contig 29363 bp, 37 predicted proteins | sample Alteio_BWOrgHeat_58_FD_152960 | JGI IMG/M metagenome (GOLD analysis project Ga0206890, IMG submission 152960) | Enriched cells from forest soil in Barre Woods Harvard Forest LTER site, Petersham, Massachusetts, United States - Alteio_BWOrgHeat_Nextera6 ... | reverse complement strand
TTTCTTCTTTAGGGTAGGGTTCCAGGTTTCTTTTCTGGCGGGCAGCGAATCCAGGAACAGCATCAGCCCGGTCTGTTCCCGGTGCGTATGCACTTTGCGCCAATGCCCGTTTTCAAAGACAAAAAAGTTGTTCACCACTTTTTTGAGCGCGCCTTCGTCTGGAGTGGCCTGCCCCCGGGCCAGGGTGGCAGCAGCGCAAACGGTCAGGAAGATCGTTAAGAGGGTGCTCTTCCTCCTGCCTATGCCCCCGCCGGAGGTCGGCCACCAGCCAGTACAAAATACCCAGGTAGGCCAATCCGCCAACGATATAGCCTATCGTTATACCCGTGGATTCGCTGACAAAAAGCAGGTGAGCAAGCATAGCTTAAAATTACGAAGAACGGGGATCAAATCATAGTTTGGTAGTGTCTCCGTTTGAATTTATTTTATTTTTTGTACTATCGGTCTTATTCAATGGTCTCAATATTAAACACCATAAATTGAAATGTTGCGAAGTTACTTTACGTAAACATTAAATAAGGTGTTTTTACCTATTAATTGAATTATTTTAAAATAACGTGAAAACACGGTATAATTATTGAATAATGTTTTACTATCTTAGTGAAACCATATATAAAGTATAAATATATACCTTTGTAAAACCAACAATCATACAATGGCAGCATCAAAAAAGAGCAAAAAAGCGGAAACTCCGCAAAGGGATTTTTTAAATGAATACAACGAAATTATGCGCCTGGCCGGGCGAGAAATGGGACGCATTGAAACCGATTGGAATAATAATGGTGGACGCATCAAAAAGTTTTCTTTATATGATAAAACGCCAACACCTATTTTGTCCAATAACAGCCAACCTTTCAACTTATAATGCCTAATTGGGGAGAGGTACTTGCAGAACTTCGAGTTCTGCCGCCAATAGATAATCAAGGACAATCTAAGTTTGATATAGTCAGACGAAAATATTTAAAGCAAATATTTGATTGCAACGGCGGCAGAAATGTTATAGCTTACTATTCCGGTTGGCTACAGCGCCCCGGTAGCAGAGATGCTGCTGTAAACGACAAAGATATTTCCGGTTTTATGTTGTGTATTAACAAGCTTGATAAAACCAAAGGGCTTGACTTGATATTACATACACCCGGTGGCGATTTGGCAGCTACTGAATCCCTTGTCACCTATTTAAAGAAGATTTTCGATAATGACATTCGGGCTATTGTGCCGCAACTCTCTATGTCGGCAGGGACTATGATTGCCCTTTCCTGCAAAGAAGTTATGATGGGTAAACATTCAAGTTTAGGGCCAATTGATCCGCAAATGGAGAATATCCCTTGTGAAGCGGTAATAGCCGAATTTGAAAGAGCAAGGAATGAAATTTTAGATAACCCCTCTGCCGCACATTTATGGGAGTTTATCTTATCTAAATACTATCCCACCTTTTTAAGTTCATGCCAAAATGCTATTGATATGGCGAATGAAATGGTCAGAAGTTGGCTTAAAGAAAATATGTGCGCAGGGGACGGTAAGTTAGCTAATAAGATATGCTCACATTTTTCAAGTCATAAAAAATCAAAAATACATGGGCGGCATTTATCGGTAGATACGTGCAAGAAAGTAGGAGTAAAAATTATTGATATAGAAAGTGACAAAAAGTTACAAGATGCAATATTAACTACTCACCACGCCTTTATGCATACTTTTTCAAATAGTGGTGCTGTAAAAATCATTGAAAACCATAATGGAATTGCGTTTATAGAAGCTCTACCGCAGCAACAACAAGTCCAATTACCTTTTCAGATACCACCACAACAACAACAGAAGTAATACAGTCTATTTTTTCCAGCGGGAAGCGGCAGCATTGGCGGCTATCTCTTTGCGTCTTTCGGGTGTCAAACTATTTGCTTTCGCCCGAGGCTATATCAGTGGTTTAAATCCTTTTTTGCCATACCCAAAGTTAATTATAACTTGTCAAGCATAAAAATAAAATAAATTCAAACGGAGATATTACCCATAGTTTGAGGACCATATTCGGTACAAAAAGCTAAGGAATGGCTTATTTTTGGTATTTTATCCTGTTTTATTCATCTTAAATCGGCATAAAGGTCTTTTCAATAGGTCGTTGTAAAACCTCCGGGACATGGCATTGGTCAGCATATTGCGGCCATTGTTTCCGTATCGACAGGATGTGCCGGATCAGATCGTCCGCTTTTTTGATATTCATCGCGCCGGCTACTTCCAGCAGGTCGCTCCGGTTAATGCCCTGCCGTTTGCCGTTCACGGTAAGTGACTGCTGGCTTACCCAGGGGCTGTCCGGGCGGTAGGCATAACAAACGTCATAGGCCGGGGCCAGTTTCCATTGCCCGCTTTTATCCATGGTAAAGGCGAAATTTTTGGTATGGTCATCACAGTTACGTGCCAGTACGTTAAATACCATGCGGCGGTACAATTGTTCAGCCTGCGGGTAGTCCAGGCGCAGGGTGCGCATGGTCTGGAATAATTGCTCGTAACTATAACTACCCACGAGGTTAAAATCGAAGTGCTGCATGGCGCAGAAGCTTTGCATATGGAGCTTACCTTCACCGGGAACCCGGTCGAACCGCCGGGTCATAAAATGCGCCCGCCCGTTTTCTTCCAGCAAGCGGCATTCGGTCATTTCAATACCGCAATCTTTTGCCATCAGGGCGTAAGCCATTTCCACCCGGCCATATTCCCTGGAAGTGCCGAACTGGGCGTCATGTACGCCGTCAAATTTGATCAGCCATTGGGTAAAGCCTGTTGGCGCTTCCGCCTGGCCGCTTCTGACTTCTCCTGTTGCGGGGTTATAGGCGATCACGGCTTTGGCCCTCGCCCCGCCCGCCGAGGTGCCGATCTTTAAAATATCGAGCAATGCCTTTTCTTCATTATCGGCTAGGTTGGCCCGGAAATCCGTCCTGCCGGAGAGTATTTCCTGCGTCACCTTGATTAAGCTGTCCAGTTCTATTTTGGTAGCACTGCCTTCCCCTTTAGGCACGGCCGGTTCAAATTCCAATGCGCCCATTCCCCGCTGGCCGATAAAACAGAGCATTTCAACCGGGTTCATGCTATCTGCCGGGCGTCCGCTGCGGGCCAGCCAGGCATTAATCAGCGTATTTCCGTACTGATCAGGCAGCACATCAGCCAAAAGGCCGGGCAATCCCCGGAAGGTTTGGCTGTCCCGCAGCCCGGCAAAAGAAAATGTCCTGCCCCGTGCACCTGTAATGGGCATTTTTAGGGGTGAAATATCCAGGTCCCTGCGCAAAAACGCGGGTTCGTATTCAAAGGTGCCCAGCCCGGTTTCGCTGTTCCAGGCCACAGCTCCGACACGCTCGTTCCAGAGATTAACATAAGCCGTGCTGATCATTACCAGTTAAAATTAGTATCATCTTCCTTTATTCCTTTATTTCTAACCCTTTTACGCTTTTCCTGCTCCAGTTTGGCCAGCAATAGGGGGCTGACTTGCTGCTGGATTTCAAATGCTGCAAATAGGTGCAATTGTTGCAATACACGGAGTACCCGGACCAGCGAGATCAGCGTGCCGCCGCGCCCGTTCTCCATTTGCCCCAGGGTTGTGCGGTCAATACCTGCGGCATCAGCGGCCTGTTGCTGGGTTTTATTTTGACTGAGCCGAGTTTCCTGGATAAACGTGCCGATCAAGCCGATTAAGGCTTTATCACTCATTTGATAATAATTGTTGACATTTTCCATCTTTAGCTCATTTAATAATATATAATATTGGAAATACCCATCAAATTTAATCATTAAAAGTTAAAAAAACAATACATAAATGATTATTTCCTACCAGGTATTGGGCTGCTTGCAGATGTTCGCCTTATCGAATACGGGCTTCACCCGCTCCTTCCCCCATATCTTGTTCCCGGCCCTTTTGGGGTTTTCCAGGAAATAACGGTTACGCTGGGCGAAATATCCGTCGATCGCGGCCTTACAATCTTCCACCGAACCATAATCGCTGTTGCGTATGACCGATTTTGACATGCCGCTAAATACCGATTCAATAACATTCAGGAACTGTGCGCAGGAAGGTAACGGCGCAAGCCCGATGGCTGGGGTCCCGTTTATTTTGCGGTAGTCGGGCTCGTTTAGCAACTCAATATGTTTAAGCAGCTTTTTGGAGGCATGCCAACTGGCTGCATCCCAGGATAAATAAAGTTTCTCCTGTCCCTTGTAACGGTTTTGCAGGAGTTCAATTAATTTGATCATTTCTTCGGTATCTTTCTTCATCGAATAAAAATGGGTCAGCTGGTTGGTGGACAGTTCCAGTGCAGCGGTGCAAATAAACCATCCTTTACCGGTTTTGACCTGTTCGTACCAGGGCCTCGCGCCAGGTAAGGCCAGCACCCTGCCACCCTTTGGCCGGACTGAGAACGGCCCGTATTCATCAATCGAAAAGAATTTTTCGTCCGCTTTTAAGTTTTTCAGCGTTTCCTGTATCAGGGCGAACTTTTCCCGGTACAGCGGGTCAGGGCTAGTGAGCACCTCCCTCGCCCGTCTAAAGCAGATGCCCTGCCGCTTTAAATATAGGGAAACTGCGGCCTGCGACAAGGAGATGCCATAAACCTGTTCATGCACCCTGCCCAGGTCTGTCGTTGTCCAGCTTACTTTTTGGATGCCGTATATTTTGGGGCTTTGCTGCAGCAGGTGGACCAGGTTATCCATTTTGACCTTCCTGGCCGCAACAATCTTTTCATTAACGGTATATTTCCATTCGAACCCCTTTAAACCCTCCGTCTCGTAAATATCCAGCCACCGGAGAATGGTCGAAAAGCAGCACTCTATCTTCTCTGCGGTTTTCAACAGGGACTTACGTGTATTGGCCGCATCCAGTACTACGGCGATCTGCCAGCGTCCGCGGTCATTGGACAACCGCCAGTGCCGCAAAATCTTGCGGTCTTCTTCGGGGATAAATTCAATCCGTTTGGTCGAGACCAGGCAGATATCATTGTCCCGGCACCATTTAAAAAAATGGTCTTTGAAAGGGCTGTAGGAATAGCCATCCGGTTCCAACTGCCGGTACTTCGCCCAAACATTGGATGCCTTCAGCCGGGGCCCCGCCTCCGCCATGACCAGGCCCGGCAATACTTTACAAAGTTTTTGATAAAGATCCGTTGGCCGGTGCGGCGGTTTTTCTACCGGCATAAAAAAGGTCATATCGGTCAGCTTTTCCGGGTAATGCTCCGCAATCCTTTTAAACTCCGCCACATAATTATTTACGGTTGTCCTGCTAATGCGGAGCGACTTAGCGGCAGCCACCCTGCTGAACTTGCCCTTAATAAATAGCCGGCGCAATGCATTTACGGCCATCATGGAAACATTTTGCCGGTACATGTTTTATTTTATCCTGAAATGGTCTTTGTAACCTTTTCCAGCACTTCGGCGAGCTGGCCGGCCGAAATAGGCTTTACCAGGTAGCCTGCGACCTCGGGCAGGCTTTCTATTCTTTCCTTTTCCAAATAATTAAAAAACTGGGAGATCATATAAATCGCCACCCGTTTTCCGACATAAGGCCCGATCATCAGGTACCGGTCCAGAAACTGCCAGCCGTCCCGCAGCGGCATATGGATATCCAGGAAAATAAGGTCAGGCATATTTTCCCCGTCCCCGAGGTTGACCAGGATATGCGCCATGGCCTCATCACCGGTGAAGAATTGCAGGAGCTTTCCCCCCGGGTTAACGGAGGGAATAACTTTTGTCATGATGAACTGAAATACGGTATCATCATCAATAAGGCAAATCGTAAGCGGCTTTTTCATCGAATAAAAATAAAAAACAATTAATAAAGCCCCATCGCAATCGCTGCTCCGGGGCTCCCTTCTACCTATCGCAAGGGCCGAATGAGTAAAGCCGGTGCGATTTGCAGGTCCTATTTTTTCTTTGTTTTAAAAAGCATCCCCCACTCCGGGGGAGATGCCCGATTTATTGATTTGGTTATTAACTTGACCTATGCATATCGCCATAGGGAAGCGATAAGAACGAATGGAGTAGCTTACGGATGTCTTTTATCCCGGTCTTCCCGCTTCTGTTGGCGGCGCGCCATAACCTCCGCGAACAGCCAGGAACAAATCACACAGAGCAATAGGGTCAGAATAAGCGGGTTATCTATTTTCATCATTTCTCCTTTTTTAAAAAAGTGCCCCGGTCCATCGGGACACTCCTGACTATAAACAAAAACTAATTAAGGGTAAGGTTATAAAGCATATCCGCGACCATGGCGCGCAGGTCACGGACCAGTTCGGTCCCTAGCTGCCCGCAGGCGCCCGTCACTAAGATATGGAGCGGTCTTTCAACATTCATCAATGTAAAATTGTGGATTGGCCTGTTAACCCATAGCATACCACTGTTATTTTGGTTGAATAAACTGCCAAACCATTAAATAACAGTATAAAAAACTTTTTCCAGGCCAAAAACAGCCCAAACTGTGTAAATAGCCAGGGGGACAAGTGGAATTGTTTTTGTACCTTACAGGCTTTAAACCCATAATGGTATGTGCAGGCTGGTGATGATTGATGATAACCCGGCGGAACACCAGCTTATGCAACAGCTATTTGAGCATTATGGGTTATTTGACGACGCGGCGTATAGCCTGGATGGCCGGATCATCATCGATTTCTTAAAAGAAAACCGCGCAAAGCCCGAAAACCTCCCCGACCTGATCTTCCTGGAACTGCATACCTCTGGGTTCAGCGGCTGGGATTTCCTGGAGCAATTTGACCGGTTGTATTTGTCTTTCGGGAAACCGGTCAGTATTTATGTGATTTCCTACTCGACCAGCCCGCAGGACGAATTAAGGGCGCTACACTATCCGTTTGTCCGGGGTTTCCTGTCCAAACCGGTCAGCAAGGACACCCTGAAATTATTATACGCTACCTATTCAAAAATCAAATAGGTAGCATATTACCCCCTTTTATCCCGGCCGCGCGCCGCCGCTACAATAGACTGTAACCGAAACCGGCCAGTAGGCAGGTTTCCCCTATACGCCCGGTGATAAGCCGCATTGTTTTTGTTTTGACCAATTAGTTTTGCCCATTATAAAACGCCCGGATGGTATAGCTAAACCCATTTTCGTACGTAACCGACTGGCCGATTTTCCCGGCCCCCGTCAATGACCAGGTTTCAAGGACAATCTTTTTCTTATGAATGCGCGCATGTCTCCCATTCAGTTATTTTTTATACTTTTTGTAAAGTATTTTCTCGATTCCTGAAAGCCTTGCCGCTCATAGAACCGGTGCGCCTCTTCCCGGCGGATATGGCAATGCACTTGTACCCGGTCGCACCTGCGTAACTTTGCCAATTTCGTGCAATAGGCTTCCAGTTCAGCGCCAATGCCTTTATTGCGATATTCCTCATCAACCACCAAATAGCTGATCACCGCAAATGCCCCGCTTAATGCGATCTGCGGTATAAAGTGCAGCGAAACGAAGCCAGCAACATTTTTGCCATGCTCGTATATCAACAACTCCTGGTCAGGATGCGCCAACATTTCGGATAGTTTATTTTCTATGAACCCGTCTTCGGCCACAGGATAATCCAACTGGTTCAGTAACGTCCTGATCGCGCTCGCGTCTTTTATCATTGCCTTTCTAATCATCTATATTGTTTTTTGTGTTGTACTTTTAACTTATAAAAAAGAGGGGTTGAGCCAGGCTATAGGTCCGGCGTCGCCCGTGGCGGCTGACCCATAATCTGGCTGCAGGCTTAGTGGTCATCGTTGGATTATTCCTATTAATTAAACTGGCTGGTTTTCAAACAACCGTTCAAAAAGGGCTGATTTTTTAATGATGAGCTTATCATGATTTTTTCTTTCCAGTTCCGCCAGGCCAAACCAACAGGCAAAACATTCAAAAAACCGGACGGCGTATGCCCGGTGGTAAACCAGCATGCTTTCGTCATTAAGATTTTCCCGGGAGTCCTTTTCAAAAGCTTGTATCCAGTGCTGGCTGTAAAACTCGCTTTCGCGGGCCTGGCCGCCATATTCCCCTAATAACACCAGAGAATAGGCCCAGCCCAATTGCCCGCATACCCCGTCATCCTCGAGGCCATAAAAATTACCCCAGTGGAACCGCTCCCCAAAGAAAAATAGCAGTTTTTTAAAACGTGCTGTTTTACTTTCCCGCATTAACTGCTCCCCGTTGTTGGTCAGCGAAAGCGCATTGTCCCGCTTTTTGACAATGCCCCGGTCCAGCAAATAATGTTTCAGCGGCCATAGGTAGGGGATCTCTTCTTCCCGCACCCGTTTCACGTATTTCCGGTAGGCCCAGTCGATCAGGTCCTGGCTATAAAGCAACGCACAGGTACGGACGGGCAGGTTGCCTTTTGCGGTCAGCTTTAACGCGCCGGCACTTCGGATCTCCGCCAATAATAACTCCGATAAGCAGAACAAGGGGACTTGTTCCACGAACTGATCCATCGCGTGGTGAAACCGCAGGATACAGTTATCCGAAAGCGGCTTATGTAATAAGAGATACATTTGCGCCGGGCTTAACCCATCAAAGTCAGGATCAGGGGCATGGTTGACCTTTTGCTTGAAATCTTCCAGCAGCTTATTCAGTTCCGGCAGGCTCAGCTCGCCAAGCCCCGCTTCGGGATGCTGCCTGAAAAACAAACTTATTAAATCATCGGCTACGCCCATATCGCTTTATTTTTTTATTAATTCTTCAAAACAGGCAATCCTACTTTTTATACCGGTCACCAGCGCCGCCTTGGTTTGAATTTCCATCCGGCGCAGCACCGGCCGGGACGCAAACCGCTCCAGGATCACCGCCAGCAGTACCGTCCCGCTTTCATTTTCTATCCGTTCACGCATATAGTTATCGTGAAAATGATCAAACCGCGTTTCAGTTACGGCTTTGTTTTTTACTTTCGGGTTTACCTTATAGTGTTCCCATACCGCCGTATAGAGCACCAGGGCTTCCTCCAGCTCGGACGCCGACAAGTCAAACTGGTAACCCATCAGCATAGATAGCAGGAAGGGCTGGTAGATAAATAGCTCGTCAGTGACCGTACCGGCCCAGTCAAAATCACTGGCCAGCAGGCTGATCCGCGCGAAGATCGCATAAATTGGTTTCCGTTCTTCCAGGTTCATATTCAAAAAAACGGCCGGGTAAGCGGCCGCTTCGCCTTTGTCAAAATTCAACTGTATGAAGAGCAGGTTTACTACGCCTGCCTGCCCGGCCTTCTTACCTGCCGGCCAGGTTCTTTAATGTCATCGCGTCCAGCAATACGGCTATCTCATAGGCATGGGTCGGCACGATACACGCCAGCCAGCCTTCCCCGTAAGGGTCCAGGCTCACCAGGCCCGGGGCATGCGCCAGTTTGGGGTTGACCTCCAGGATAATGCCGCTCACGGGCATATGCAGGCTGGAATACATCCGCGCGGCCTCGATCGTACCAAAAACCTCGCCCGGGCGAAAGAACATCCCCTTGACCGGGATATTTACAAAAGAAACCTCGCCCATCCCCTGCGCCGCAAAAGCGGTGATACCGATCCGGGCCTCATGGCCCCCGGGCTCCAGCCATAGGTGATCGCGGCTATAGGATAAATGCCCCGGAAACGACGTATTTTTCATCTTTGACTTTCAAAAATAACACCTCCCATTCCCGGGGAGGTGTCAAAATTATTAACTGATCTCATTTACGTATGAAGAACGATAAAGAACAAACAGGAATGTTTTTTGGGGCCGCGGCTCCGGCCGGCCCCACGCACACTATACTAACTCAAAAAATAAACAACCCGCCCCCTGAGCCCGGACGGGCATATCTTTAATATGCTGCCGCAAGCTGTAAGGCATTATAAGCATTGACGATCCCGCCGGTCTGGCACAAACCAGTAAAGGGTACCGATGCTTTGCCCAGTTTGACTGGGTGCGCTACTTTGACTACCGACTGCATAATAATGTCTTTTACCTGTGCCGCTTTGAGCCTGGGGTAATATTCTCTAATGAGCGCTGCCAGCCCCGCCACCACCGGGCAGGCCATACTCGTCCCGTCAAAGGCGGCATATTTGGAGCCTGGTATCGTGCTATAAATTTGTTCACCCGGCGCAAAGACATCCACCGCGAATTTTCCATAATTGGAAAAAAGGGCTTTTAACGTTTCGTCGTCCTTCCAGCCCGAAGCGCCCACCACGATCCAGGCGCCAGCCTGCCCGCCGCCAGCGTAATTCCGGTTGGGGAAATTGGCGGCGCTGTCGATATCTTTATTATCATTGCCCGCCGCCTGTACCAGCAGCACATCTTTTTTAAGGGCATATTTTACAGCATCGTCCACCGCGGTCTTATCCTGGCTATAGGCTTTGCCAAAGCTCATATTGATCACTTTAGCCCCATGGTCGGCGGCATAACGGATGGCGTTGGCGACATCTTTATCGCGCTCATCGCCCTCGGGCACCGTGCGGATAGCCATAATGCGCACATTATCGGCGACGCCTTTAATGCCAATATTATTGTCCCTGACCGCGGCAATGATGCCGGATACATGCGTACCGTGTTCGGCATGCGGCCCCATCACATCGTTATTGCCATAATCCCGCTGGTTGGAATTGAAATAATCATCGCCGACGATGGGCCTTGGGTCATAAGCGATATTAAGCTGATAGTCCGTTTCCGCTTTATAATGTTCAAGGGCTTTATCGATATCTTCGGTCTCAAAGGTTTTAAAATCCTGGCCTTTCAAATTCGCCAACACCACCGTTTTGACGTGCGCTTCGGAATTATTTTGCGGCGCATAAGCCTCGAAGTCTGCGGCGGCAGGGTTATCTTTGCCTATTTTTTGCGTCATCTCGTCCAGCACTTTTTTAAACCCGGTAATCCCTTTGATGATATTTTGGTCTTCCGCCAGCTTCCCGGCCAGTTCGGCTTTTTCTTTATGATATAGCGCGCTCCCCGTATCTTTGGCCTGCCGTACCTGCCGGGTCAGCTCCAGGTTATCATAACGCACATTGCCTTTGGCCCCGCCGATAAAGCCCCAGCCATGCAAATCATTCCGTTTGTCTTTTTTGGGGTTGTTCCATAGCACAGCCTTCAGGTCTTCGTGGCCGGTATCCACCCCCGCATCAATAACCGCAACGATCACCGTCTTTGATTTTTTGCCTTTGAGCAGGTCGGTATAGGCTTTTTCCGTACTGATCCCGAACGTACTGTCCGCTTTCAAATCAAGGTTCTGCCAGTTAGGTTTCTGTGCAAAGGCTACAGTTGCCAGTAAGTTCGAAATAATCAGTAATTTATAATTTTTCATCTTGTTTTAGTTTCTGAATATGCCCTGGTAACCCGTCAGTTTAATTTGCGGGCTGCGGTAATACGCCTTCACCGGCTCCTCGTTTAAATTCTTCTTATGGCTATCCGGGAACACCGTTACCACTACCGCTTCCGGACCCATTTCCTGCTGGATCTGGATCGCCCCCAGCAGGTTCGCGCCCGAGGATACCCCAACGGACAGCCCCAGTTCTTTAGCCAATTTTTGCGCCATTAAAATGGCATCGCCGTCGCTTACACTGATAATATTGTCCAATGCCTCCAGGTCCAATATGCCCGGGATAAAATCTTCGGCGATGCCCGTTATCCGGTGGTTCACCGGCCTAAAGGGATTGGAAAGCGCCGGGGATTCGGCGGGCTCCAGCGGGTGAATTTTGATAAAAGGGTTCCAGTTGCGCAGGCAATTGCCCGTGCCCATCACCGTGCCGCCCGTACCCACGCCCGCCACAAAAGCATCCGGCACCAGCCCGTGCAGTTCCAGGTCACGGATGATCTCCGGCCCGGTCGTTTTTTCATGGGCCAGCGCGTTGTACGGGTTTTCAAACTGCCGGGGCAGGAATACCTTGCCGTCACAGGCCGCCGATTCGGCCGTTAGCAGGTCGCCCAGGAAACTCCGTTCCCCCTCACTAATGAGCCTGACCTCCCCGCCCAAACTAACAATAGCCGCCCGGTGCTCAAGGTCCGCTGCTTCCGGCATCAATAAGCGGACCCGGTGGCCCAGCGCCCGGCCGATCGCTGCCAGCGAAATGCCCATATTTCCCCCGCTCGTGATCTCCACCAGGGTATCCCCCGGTTCGAGCAACCCCTGCTGGCTGGCCTGCTGCAGCATATAAAGCACCGTCCGGTCCTTAATACTACCCGTCAGGTTATATTGTTCGCATTTGGCATAAATAAAGCATTCTTTTCCCCCGCCATACCGGTAGCCGATTTTGACCATCGGCGTATCGCCCACCATTTGCCAGAGGCCAAAAAACCGCTCCGCCATAGGGCTCTTTAAAAATAAATTCAATTGCTCTTCAGGCATCGGTCTTTTCTTTTATAAACATCTCTTTAGTCATCCTTTTTAAATTATAGGCAGGTTTCCAGTCCCAGTCATACCGTGCCGCCAGGTCATCCACCCGCTCCGGCCAGCTGTCCGCGATTAACTGGCGCGCGTCCGGCACATATTCCATCCGGAAACCGGGCAGCTCTTCCCGGATCGCCAGGGCCAGTTCAGCGGGGGTAAAACTCATCCCGCTGATATTATAGGAACTCCTCACCCGGATATTTTTAGCAGGAGCCTCCATCAGCTGCATAGCACCATGCACCGCGTCCCCGATATAGAGAACCGGCAACCGGGTATGTTCCGCCAGGAAACAGGTATAAGCGTTATGCGTTATTGCCTCTTCAAAAACTTCCCGGACATAATCCGTTAGCCCGCCGCCAGGCGAATCACTGACCAGGCCCGGGTAACGCAAACTGCGCACATCCAGCCCGTACTGCTCGAAATAATACCGGCACCATTGTTCGCCCGCCAGTTTATGGATCCCCTGCACGCTGGCCGGCTGGGTCACCGTATGCTGCGGGCAATCTCCATGGGGCAAATTCCTGCCGAAAACGCTAATGCTGCCCGGCCAGAACACTTTATCCAGTTTATAGATCCTGGCCATTTCCAGCACCCGCAACAATCCCGTAATATCCGGTTCATCCGCCAGGTGATAAATTTGGGTGACCTTATGATCATAGATCATCGATTCCAGTTCCTTTTTATTGCCCACATCCAGCTGGCAGCAAAGTTCGCCCAGCAGGTAGGGCCCAAAAGGCATAACGGCATCAGCGGCGATCACCGCCTGGTGGCCATACATCCGCCGCAAAGCTTTCACCATTTCGCTGCCGAGCTGCCCGCAGGCGCCGGTCACCAGGATCACAGGAAGAGATTTCATCAGTTAATAGGTTATAATGGAGATGTAAATTTGACATTTAATAAAAAATGTTCCGCATATTTGTTTACATTTGGTTAACTGAACTGCATTTGCGTATGAAAACGGGGTTTTATCCTGTTTTCAGGGCTTTTTTTTACTTTTTTTAGCAAAATCAACTTACGCTATGATGGAACAGTTAGACGATGTGGATATCCGCATCCTCCAGTTATTACAAAAAAATTGCCGCCTGACCAATAAAGAGATCGGCGAAAAACTGCACAAAACCGCCAGCCCTATCAACAGCCGGATCAAACGGCTCGAAGATGATGGTTTTATCAAAGGCTATATCGCCATCCTCGACCAGGACAAGATCGAAAGGGGGCTTATGGCCCTTACCCATGTACAGTTGCTCAACCATTCCGAGGAAAGCCTGAACCATTTCGAGGCCGAGATCTGCAAGTTTGAGGAAGTGCTCGAATGTTACCATATGTCCGGCAAATATGATTTTGTCCTGCGCATCGCCGTCCGCGACCTGAAAGTTTACCATGATTTCCTGATGAACAGGCTCTTCAAGCTCGTGCCCAACGGGCAGATCCAAAGCACCTTTGTTATGAAAGAAGCCAAACGGGAGCTCGGCTACCCCCTAAACCTGGATAAGGCCAAATAAGAAGCCCCCGACAGCATAAAACACCGGAAAATAACCCAAAAACAGTTCAGTTAACCAAAATTTCAGGCAAAACTGGACTTTTTAATACAATGGGTTAACTTTATATTAACTTCCTGTTAAATTATGCCAGTCAGAAACCGCTCTTATGAATACCGGCTCCAATCCGTTTTCGGGCTGCTGATTATATTGCTGTTTGCCCTGTCCGTTATCTGGCACCTCATCCATTTGCTCTGTCATTGATAAAAAAACAGCTACCTCGCGTGGCTGACTTTTTTATAACGAAGTAGCTTACTGACCTATTATTTAAAAACAATAACGCCTGGCGATATACAAACATACCCCGCCGGTGGTATGCCGGATAGGTGAAAATCACCCATTGGGCTCCGGCGTTTTACCTGTATTTGAGCGCTATAAATTTGAATAAATTAGGAAATATGATTTAATCCGCCTTTGTAATAAAGTCTTTTTGGATAACGAACATACTCACGCGGCTCGTCGCGTGCATCTACATAATTGCCCCCTCTTACTTTTTCAGAGCCATAACGCTCGATATAGATCCTGGCAACCCGGTGTTCCACGAATTCCGGTACATCATAATAAACGTCGACCAAATTTAAGGGCTCATGTTTTTGTGTCCATAAGGCACCTTTACGGGCGAAGTGTTTCGCAAGACGGTGTGGTAAATCCTGTGTAAAACCAATATAATAATGATTGCTTTCCAATTTTAGGACATAAACCGTTCCTATCGTGTGTTTCGGTAGTTTCCGGATGCTGCGACGATAATCCCATTTGATAATAGTTTCCATGCGTTTGATAAAATCAAGTGCGCCACCTTTTTGACCGCAATGCAGGCATTCATATGTTTTGAGTTGCGGAATAACGATCAGCATTTGTTGGTGATATAAACAGAACGGGCAACGCCCCATAAAATCCTCGCCCACAGGGCTGAGGTAAATATATTCACTGATAATCTCTCCAATATTCATATCAGATCATTTTAAACCGTTCCGGCCCCAAAGCCATTAAACCCACAAGGACGATACTCAGTACACCCGCCGCCGTCTTTAATTTTTCCGCGTAGCGCCCTTCCGCGTTACTAAAAGCCCCCCAGCCGTTCCGCGCCAGCACGATCTTTTTTGCACCCGCCTCCGAGGCCAGGCCCGTTACCCAGGTCAGCTCTGGCAGCACGTTCCCCGCATCCGCGGTCGCCAGCAGTTCCCGGTCCGCCGTCAGCAGCACCAGTATATAGCGCAGTTCCGTTGCCTGCTCAAACAAAGGCCAAAGTACCCCATAAAGAGCCGCAGCGTCTTTCAACCTGACCAATGCCGGTTTACCGAGCCTCCGCGCCAGTTCCACCACCGCCAACAGGATCATTGCTTTCGCCTCCCCGATACCCTTTACTTTACAAAGCGTATCCGCGTCAGCCGTCACCATGGCGCTCCACTTGACCTTTCGCAACAGGTTATCGCAAATTTCGGAAACGGGCAAGCCTTTGCTGCCCGAACCAAACAATATTGCCAGCAGTTCCGCATCGCTCAGCGCCCCCGGCCCCCGGTAGCGCAGTTTCTCCCGTGGCCGCTCCATCGGCGGCAGTTCCCGGATATTCTCCATTACGCAGGTCTCCCTTCCCCGTGGCTGAACCGCGTCAGCACCATCGACAAAGCCTCCACGAACATCGGAATATCTTCCTCGAACAAAACCAGCCGTGACCGGGTATAACGGTCGTTTTCTACCTTATCGCTACGCGTAATCGCCAGGTAATGCGTTTTGTTTTTTGCCAGCTTCAGGTCAAGAAAATAATACCTGCCGTTTTCGCCGAACATCTCAAAGTCCAGCGTACCAAATTTAATTATGTCCATATCGTTTTCATTTACCGGGACAAAATTCTGCCAAACAAAAATTTATTTTATTGTTTTACTCTTATACAGCCGTTTATAAACGATTAATGACCATGGAAGAAACCCTCGTGTCCACCAGCAGGACCTGCCTCAACTGCGGTGAAGATGTTGGCCCCGGCCGCAAAGACAAGAAGTACTGCAGCGAGGCCTGCAAAACTGAATATAATAACAAAAGGACCGAACAGGAACGACAGGCCCAGAAACAAGTGCAGGAACTCAGCCTGCCCGACTTTATCGGCAAGATCCAGAACATCCTCATCCGGAACCGCGAAATACTCGATCGTTGCCTCGGCGACCAGGATAGCCGCCGGCTGGAAAAGCGCGATCTCGAGGGCCTTGGCTTTAACTTCAAATACATCACTAGCCAGGCCCCTACCCTGGAAGACAAAGGCTATTGTTTCTGTTACGAACTCGGTTACCGGGAAGTAGGCAATGACCGGGTGATTATTGTCAGAAGAGAAAGAGAAGTCAGCTGCTGAGGTAATCGCGGTCCAGCGAACGGTAGCTGATCGCTTCCGCCAAATGTCCCAGGCCGATCTTGGGTGCCCCGGCCAGGTCAGCGATCGTGCGCGCTACTTTCAGGATGCGCTCATACGAACGCGCCGATAATTTATATTGCACCATCGCCTGGCTGAGTACCTGCTGCTCGGTATGGCCCGGCCTGCAAAATTCTTTGACCATGGCGGTATTCAGCAGCGCATTACTGCATCCCGAACGCTTTTGTTGCAGCTCCCGCGCCGCGATCACACGTTCCCGTACCCGGTCACTACTTTCAGCCGGTTCATGACCGTCTATTTTTACAGGTTTTACCCCCACATGCAAATCGATCCGGTCCAGCAGCGGCCCCGAGATCTTACTGATATACTGCCGGATAGCCTGCGGCGTGCAGGTACATTTCCTGTCGCCATGTTTAAAATAGCCGCAAGGGCACGGATTCATCGCCGCTAATAAAACAAAATTCGCCGGAAAACGTGCCGAAAAATTCGCCCTGGAAATCGCGATCTCCCTTTCTTCTAAAGGTTGCCGCAGCACCTCCAATACGCGCCGTTTAAACTCCGGAAGCTCGTCCATAAACAAGACCCCGTTATGCGCCAAAGAGATCTCCCCCGGTTGCGGCACCGAACCGCCGCCGACCAGCCCAATATCGCTCGCCGTATGGTGCGGCGCGCGAAACGGCCGTTCCGTCATCAGCCCGGCCGTATCCAATAGCCCCGCAACCGAATAAATCCGTGTCGTTTCCAATGCCTCCTTTAACGAAAGCGGCGGCAGGATACCCGGCAACCGTTGAGCCAGCATCGTCTTACCCACTCCCGGAGGACCAAGCAATAAGCCGTTATGTCCGCCTGCCGCCATAATTTCCAAAGCCCGTTTAACATTTTCCTGCCCCTGCACATCCGCAAAATCGGCAGCATAGAGCCCCTGGTTTTTGGCAAACAATTCCCGTGGTTTTATAGTGACCGGTTCTGTTATCTTTTCGCCATTAATAAAAGCGACGACCTCGACGAGATTTTCAAATCCATAGACTAATAATCCACTAACCACCGCCGCTTCTTCTGCGTTCTCCTTCGGTACGACCAGCCCCTTCAGGCCCGCTTTTCGCGCCTCCATCGCCACAGAAAGCGCGCCCTTAACCGGGCGCAGCTTTCCGTTCAGCGACAATTCACCGGTAAATAAAAAGCCCTCCAGTTTTCCAGGTTCCAGCTGGCCTGAAGCGGCCAGGATGCTTAAAGCGATCGGCAGGTCAAAAACCGCCCCCTCTTTTCGGATACCGGCAGGCGCCATACCCACCAGGATCTTTTTACGGGGCATTTCAAAATCACAGGAACTAATGGCACTCTCCACCCTAAATAAACTCTCCTTGACCGCTTCTCCCGGCAAGCCCACGATAAAATAACTAACCCCGGCGCAAATCCGGGTCTCCACGGTTATTAAGACCGCATCAATTCCCGAAAGCGCCGCGCTCATCACACTGATCGTCATCTCAGTTTTCGCCCCGCTTATCCAGCATCAGCAATTCATTGACCACCACTTCGGTCACATAATGCTTGTTACCGTCCTTGTCGGTATAAAAACGGTTCGCCAGCCGGCCTTCAATCGCGATCTGGCTGCCTTTATCCAAATATTTCTCGGCGATTTCCGCCTGCCTTTCCCATAAGATCAGTTGGTGCCAATGCGTTTCCTTGACCCGTTCGCCACCTGCATTCTTTTTAAAAAAGTTCGTCGCCAGGCTCAGTTTAGCCACCTTCTTATCATTACTCGTTACCCTCAGTTCCGGTGCCGCGCCCAACCTCCCGGTCAGCCGCACGCTGTTGTTCAAATTGTTCATCCGTTTTAAAATTAATCTCGGTACAAATCTCCGGCACTTCAACCGATAATGCCTAATTATACTCGTTTACAGCCGGCTCTAAACGTTTCGGGCGGCTACGTGTCCGGTTACACCGGCACGAACCGGGCTCTCCGCTGTATCTGCCCCGATAGCTATCGGGAGCAGGATGCCGCTGCGATCCCTGCCGCAATGATAGTAACAGCCTGTACGCTATTGTTCCAACGACAAACGGACAAAAGCAAGTCAAGCTCGGGTCAGCCGTCACGCCCGAACGCATAACTCACTGCACTATGTTTCGTTCGCCCTCCGGGACTTATAGTTCTCCCTTAGCCGGCCCTACGACCCCGCTTTTTTGACTTTCTTTTTTACCGTTTTTGTCTTTTGGAAAATAGCTATCCGGGGCAGGTCGAACGAAAAAAGGGAAAACGAAACAAATTATTTATTCATTAAAAAAACAAATTCATGGAAATCACAGGAAGATTAGTAGCAGACGCTACTGTAAGAGCAGTAAACGCAGACAAAAATGTAACAGGTTTTAGAGTTGCAATTAACCGCAACTACAAATCACAGGGCGAGCAAAAACAGGAAACCGCCTATGTGGAATGCACTTACTGGCGCACCGATGCTATAGCTCCTTATTTGACAAAAGGCATGATTGTTCACCTCAACGGTTTTATGACCGCACAAGCATGGGTAAGCCGGGAGGGCGCCCCAATGGCAAGCCTGAAATTCCGCACCGATGAAATTACGATGTTAAGCAAATCAGCAAAAGACGCCGAGGGAAAACAAGGTAACAGGCCGGGGCAGGCAGGCGATAAAAACAAGGTTATCAAACCAAGCGAACAGTTTAACTAAACATTTACAGCCGTTTATACACGCATAAAATGTGGTTTACGACCAATGCAGGAAATAATTTTGAATCGATAAAGTAAGAAAATGGAAAGAGTTAAGGATATATATGCGGTCGCTCACCTTTGGGCGAACCGCATCGGGGGGAGTGCCAAAGCAAGCAACCTGTTTTTCGAAGGGGACGACATCTATTCTTATGGTCGTCATTTCTTAATCGCTAAACACGTTCATAATGAGCAGGGAGAACATGCGGTACTATTTACACGCAGGACTTATAGTATATTAACAACGAAACATTTAAACATCGTCAGACAGGCATCCCGCCATTTGGATTTACTTTTTGTTCCCGACCCTGATTTGCCAAAAGAAGAATTGTTTGAGAAATGGTACAGACAAATCAAGGAGATAGCCCCGGCATTGAACAATGCCCGTAAGCCTGAAAAATACATTTTAGAAATTCAGCAGGTATTTGATGAAGCTAAGCGATATGCAAATTTTTTTGGCTACGAAATACCCGAAGTATTAGTCAGGGCATCCGAAATTGAGAACATCGGGCAATACCATGAGGTATTGCAAAAGGAGAACGAACTTAGAAAAGCACAGGCCCAAAAAGAACAGGCTGAAGCCCTGCGCATTCAAAAAATCCAACTGAAACGTTGGCGCAAATTTGCAACCAGTTATTTGACAACTGCGGACGGTTTCGATTACCTGCGTTTTAATAAAATTACTGAAAGGATAGAAACTACCCAGCGGGTAGAAATCCCTTTAGCCGTAGGCAGGCAATTCTATTCCATAGTGTTGGATACCATTGCTAAAGGCGGTTGCACCGATTGCAAGCTTCGCTTAATGGACAGGTACAAGGTATTAGCCATTAATAAAAACTTCATTAAGGTGGGCTGTCATAAAATCAGCCTTAAAGAAATCAAATTATTTGCAAAACAACAGGGGTGGTAACCGCCACCCTTTTATTAAACCAAATTTTAACAATATGAAAACATACGAGAAAACAACCAACGGTATCGAATATACCGATGAAATCGCCAGTAGTGACGGTGCAAGTTTTATACTGTACCCGACAGCGGAACACACAACCGAACAGGTAAAAGAGGCGGTAAGGGAATTATTTGACAACAGGGATGTGGTTTCTATGAAAGTAGCCAATGAGCGGGATTGGGACGAACGTTACCGCTCGGAAATTTTTGCCCACCCGTTAACCCGACCATTGAAATGGTACGAAATCAATGCGGACGATTACGATATACTGCACAAGGAAAGACTGAAAGGCACAACCGTGGAGGATTATGTAAAGCAATATGTCGTACCGTTTTCCGCAGAAACCAAAGCGAGAAACTTAGAGAAATACGGTAACAAAATATTTGAACTATGAACAGTCACCACGCTTATACCGTCCCGTTCGGGGTATTGCTAACCCTAACCGGGTGTATTATCCGCTACCATACCAGCAGGCGCAGATTTAACCGCAGGGGTATCGGCGGGTTACAGCACTTTTCGTCTTATGCAAAAGCAGTTTGTATTACCGCTTTGGAAAAATTATTCAGGCTTATCGGTACATTATGCCTGCTTGCGGGATTATTTCTATTGGCCGTAGCGGGATTTGACCATTTAAAAATGTAGGAGTTATGAAAACAATACAAATAAATCTCTACGCCTTAGATGAACTGGATGAAAAAGCGAGGGAAGTAGCCTTGCAGGAGTATAGTTATTTCAATGTAGAGGACGACTGGTGGCTCGATACCTATGAAGATGCGAATTTGAGTGGTTTAAAAATTACTGGTTTTGATATTGACAGGGGTGCATATTGCAAAGGTGAGTTTACGGATAATGCTACCACTTGTGCAGGGTTAATACTGAATAATCACGGCGACCAAACAGCAACTTATCAAACTGCGCAGTCATTTTTAAACGAAATCCACGGGATTGTTAGCAACTGGCCGAAAAATGCAGACGGTGAATTTGTAAACGAGGACGAATTGGACGATAAGGCAGAAGAAGCCGAAAATGAATTTCTATCGTCCCTATTGGAAGATTACCGCATTCTGTTGCAACACGAGTATGAATATCTGATAAGCGAACGAGCGGTTATAGAAACCATTGAAGCCAATGGGTACCTGTTCACAGCTGACGGTAAAAAAGCATGGAAATTAGAAAAATTAGCAAATCCGACATGAGCAATTTAGCAAACAAGACCGAACGGAAAGCCCTCAAAGTATTGGCGAATACCCTGCGCTTTTTTGAGGGAACGGCAAATTTGGATATGACTGCAACTGATGCTTTTAAAGCAAGGCAAGCGGAAAATATCCTCAAAGGCATTATTGAAACCAATGGCTTCACCGCCAATTATGAAAAGGGCAAAGGAACAACATTGAAAAAACTAAAAATCAATCATTATGAAAACGAACTTTTTTGAACAAGTAGCGGGTTTAGGCATCACAGGCACTCTGCAAATCAATATCCAAGCTAACGAAAGCGGTATATTAACCGTTTCCGTTTTGCTTGCTAATGCAAACCCAACAATTACCGCAGGAAAAAATATACCACCTATGCTGTTAAAAGGCAGTCCGCAAGAACTGGACGAAGCATTTTTCGGGCAGGTTGGTGAACCTGTTAAACGAGCAGTCAAGTTGTTTATCGATCTCGAAGCCTATCAGGCTGAACTGGATAAGGCAGAAAAATCAACCAAAAAAGATAAAAACAATAACAAGGATAAAACTGCCAAAACCAATACGGACGAGGAAACCGATGATGAAGACGGGGATAATAATTTGTTTGCCCCTAAACCTGATGATAAAGAAACCAAAGCGGAAAAGAAACGCATCTATGATGAGGCAATGCTAAAAGTGGCTCAACTGAATACGGATATGAAGTATAAAGAAGCCCTTGCCCAACTGCCCGATGCGGAAGAATACCCCGATAAGGCAGAAGAAATCAACACCAAACGGGAGCAGTTGGAGAAACGTCAGCAACTCTATGCCAGTTTACAAACCGAAGTTTAACCTTAATTACCCATAAAATGATAGTCAACGAATTAACAAGGGTATTCCTGCACAAGGAAAACGGGCAGGAAATCCGTTTGGCAGACCCCGGCGCAGAATTTACCGCAAGCGATGTGCAAAATTTCTATTCGGCTAATTACCCGATACTGACCAATGCGAAAATCACCGGCCCTGAAATCAGGGACGACGAGGTACAGTACCGCTTTGAAAGCACCATGGGGCATAAAGGATAGCGCATGAAAAAGCAACAAAAAGACAGGACAATCAAAATCAGAAAGGAAAGCGAGGAATGGAAACTACAACAGCAATTCGGCACGTTAACAGACCGATTAAACCGTCTGCCCGATGCCAGCGAGGTACAGCGCAACCCGCTAAGAAGCGCGCCTGCGGGATTAACCGAAATGGTTTTTTAACACACCAATTTAAACCATTTTGGGCTTATAATGATAATAAAGACAGGGCAGAAAGGGAGTTTTTATACTCCCTCTCTAATCTCTGTAAACAGTATAATTTACAGATACCCGAATGTATTAACGGCACTTTTCCGCAGAATATTTACTGTACGTTTCAGGTGGTAAAGGAACTGTTAAAAAAAAAGGATGAAAAACTGAACTGTATCATTGCAAAAGATGAAAAGCATATCGCTACGCTGGCTACAGTCGAACAATATGATACCAATATGACCTTGTATTATATCCCTGTAAGGCCGTTATGGTATTGGGTGCAAAGCAGTCAGGGACAGCGCATCGCTGAACTACTGTTAGGGGTTTTTGCCTACCTGCACCAAGTTGTTGCTATTCCTTTTTTTGCTGAACCCAATAGTTATTTAGCCTCGCAGTACGAATATATAGAGCAAATGGTGGACGAGGAGGAGGATGATGAGCCATGCCATAAGGAACAACTACTGGATGAACTGTACACCCTGCAAAACGCAGGGCTGAAACTATACACCCAAATCAGTAACCCGCATTGGTTGGAACAGTTTGAAAATACCGTCCTGAATTTTCACCATGCCGAAAGTTGGGAACTGGATTGGGAACTGGTGGCTATCGATTTTTTACAGCTTTACCGCCGGTACCCAAACCGCTCCATATTTGATAAAATCCACGCAGGGTTATTGTACCCTGCCGACGAAGACCGTATTTCCGCTGACCAGTACATCAGTTTTTACTGGAGTGGGGATGATTGTTTATCGGATTCTCTTTTTGATATGATAAACTGCCATTTTCAGGAAACGGGCTATATTGATGAGCCTGCGCAGGTGCAATTATTTGACAGCTTGCCCGAAACCCCGACCCCTGATTTCGATTTTGAAAACCGCTTGTTTGACCTGATAAACAAACTAAGTAAATTACTAAGTGATTTCGATTATGAAGAACGTGAACCAGCAATTCAATGAACAATATATGCCTGTTAAAGCCTTGCTGATTTATAAATCAGTAACAAGTGAAGCGGAAAACTATCATAGCCACCCAACGGAAATTTACGTGGAAAGTTATGATATTGGTAAGCAGGGCAACCCTATTAATGCGCATCCGTTATCGGTCAAAGAAATGACTGTATTAAGCGAACTCCTGCAATCCACGCAGGCGCTGAAAAATAATTACCTGCAATGCGAAGGGCTATTACCACCGAAATTAATTTATGTTAATACCCAAAATAACGGCTATGCACTTTGGCATACCCTGTCACAGGAAGTAGATTTATTTTTTACTGATAGTTTGGGCATACCATCAGGCAGGACGAAAATTCCCGCTATGCTATGGAAAGCTACCAAAGATAGCGTACAAGTATTTGCCCTGAAAGGTAAAGCAAAACCAACAGCCGATACGGCATTATATAATGCCCCTTTTTTTAATTTATACCAAGACGGCAGGGTATGTATGGGCACGGTTAATATTAGCATTGACAGGCAAACCTGCTTAGAGGATTTTATGGCGCAATGGGAAACCTATTTTTTTAACAGTTATTTTACGCATACGCTCGGCGAACATCGCCATTGTAAAGGAAACCTTATACAGTTATGGCAGGGACAGGTTGGCACGGGGCAGGATTTCCCGCAGGACGAACTCATTAAAAATGGTAAAACACTCAAAGACTTAATCAGATGAAAAAGATAAAAGTAACCGAAAAGAGAACCGCCGTCCACATTGTGAACAAAGAACTATTACAGCCCTACAATCCCGTAACGGTAAACGTCATTGGTGCAGGCGGTACAGGCGGACAAGTATTGACCGCATTAGCAAGGATGAACCAGGCGTTGATTACGTTGAACCACCCAGGCTTAATGGTGCGGATATTTGATGATGATACCGTAAGCAGGGCGAATTTAGCGAGGCAGTTATTTACCACCGCCGAATTGGGACTACCTAAAGCCGTTGCGCTCATAAACCGTATCAACCGTTTTTTTGGCACCGACTGGAAAACCGTACCCGAAAAATATGATAAACAATATAGCGATAACAATTCAAATGCGTGGGCCACCATTACCGTTGGTTGCGTCGATACCGTTAAAGCAAGGGTAGATATTACCGATATACTTAAAGACAAACACAAACGTACTGTAAACCAACGAAGTCAGCCTTTGTATTACATGGACTTTGGCAACAGCAGGGAAACAGGGCAAGTCATATTATCTACCGTTGGAAAAATCAAGCAACCTGATTCCAAACAATACCGCACCGTAGAACAGTTACCAATGGTTACGGATGAATTTGGCGAACTCTTACAGCTTGCGGAAACCACGGACAATACACCAAGCTGTTCACTTGCGGAAGCCTTAACCAAGCAGGATTTGTTTATCAACTCCGCATTAGCCAATATTGGCGCATCCCTGTTATGGCAACTGTTCCGCGAGGGGATGCTGTTTAACCGTGGCTTTTTTCTCAACCTCAAAGATTTCAGGACACAGCCCCTCAAAGTGGCTTAAACCTATGGCTATGAAAATCATAGACTTAAACGGGCATGAAATTGCGATAACCAATTTGCAACTGGCAATCATGCAGGCGGATGATTTCCGCCATTACAGGGCCAGCGAACCAACTGAAATGCACCTTAAACTGCAAGCCTATTGGGAAGATTTTTATCAAAAACTGCTCAAACTACATCTGGAGATAAACGAACAACAATAATTGCAATAAAAAAATACCGTTACCATGAAACACCAACTTATTACCAATAGCTACCTGCTACTTTTTGCCTTTTTGTCAACTACCTGCTCACGACAAGCATCGCTAAGCGCATAGACCCGAAGTTGCGCACCTGCTTTGTATGATCGCTATGGTGGGCATTCTTGGGGAGGTAATTGGCACCATTTTTTCATTGGTCTAAAAATACAGGGCAAATAACCCGGCATCGCCAACTGGCAGGGTAATGGCCAAAAACACCCCCGGACTACTTTTTCTTTCCCTCATTCGCCGGAAGAAAAAGTAGCAAAAAGAAATCGGCTGTAAAATCAGAGATCATTTATAGGGACATTAAATTATAGAATTTTTCACCAACAGTCCGATCATTTGATAAATCTTAAAAGACCTATTTTCTTTTGTAATTATTAAGATAATCCCTTATCTTTATTTATTACAATCGTTCATTAAAAACACAATCAAGGTCAATTAAACTACGAGGGTACTTTCAAGGGTACCGATTTGAGTTAAATTTGCAAACAACACATTTACAGGCCGGTATAAAACACATAGTGCTCCCAGCGGGATCACAAAGCCACTCCAAAAGAGTGGCTTTTGTTATTTTAAGCTAAGATTAAAATGGATTGGTAGAATGCTTTCAAACAATTCGTTGTGGGGCTATTCACCTGTTAGGGTTGTTTTTTGTAATTCATTCAATTTTTTAATTAATTTCTCCTTTTCGCCATTTCCATTTGTTGTAAAACGAATAAGAGGTATTCCATACTTTTCTAACACTTCATTCTTCATTAAATCCCTTTCTGATTGAATAGTGCCTTTTTTATGAAAAGCAAAACCATCGACTTCTATTGCGAGTACCGTGTTTTTTCCAAGTTTGTTGTAAATTAAAAAATCTAAATGGGTAAAAGGATGAGCCGCATACGCTTTTTCTTGTTCGTTTAACTTTGAAAAATCTTTGATAAGATTCCGTAATGGGAAATGCAAGAGCACATCGTATTTCGAAAAATTGTCATTTCCGAGTACTTCTTTAATTAATGCGTACATCAGGTTCTCACTGTCAAATTCAGATACGCTTCCTGTTTTGGAAATGATTTTTATACGTTTTTCTTCAAATCCTTTGTATAAATAATCGAATATGGAATATAGATCACTATGAATTACCGCAAAGTTATTGTACTCGATATATCGAATTAAATCGGAAATGTTACTATCATTTTCGAGTTTATTCCCGTTCACAACTAAAATTAATTGATCAATAGCCCTCGATACAGCAACATTCAGGCGATTTGAATTGTCCGTAAATTCTGAGATCTTATCATCTACAGTAGAAAGAATAATAACTTCATTCTCTCTACCCTGAAATTTATCTACGGTATCAGCTTTAATAGTAGTGTTTTTAAATGCTTCTTGCAATGCGTTGGTTTGGTTACGGTATGGTGTGACAATTCCTAAATCAACTGTTTCGAGTTGTTCTCCCGGAATAACCTCTTGCTTAATAACGTCAATCTGCCGTTGATTCATTCTTTGCCTTTCATGATTGCCAGGGGTTGTTTTATAAACAACGAGAGGGGTGCGTTTACTGGTGTCTTCTGTAAGAATAATGAGCTGATCGTTATAAAATTTCTTATTACAAAATCCTATTATTTTAGGATGGCAACGGTAATGTTCCCGCAATAATGTTTTGGCCACATTTGGGAAAAGCTGTATAAGCGAGGATAACAAACTATGATCTGAATAACGGTAAGATGCAGGCAAATCAAAGGAATCAAAGACAGCATTGGTCTTATTTTGCAATTCCGAATCAACTACGTTCGGCAACTGTTTTAGATCTCCGACGATCACCGCCTTTTTTGCGCATGACAAAGCGAGTGCACCTGTTGCAATATCAACTTGCGAGGATTCGTCAATGATTATATAATCGTAAGAAATATCATCAGATAAACTTCTTTTTAAAGAGTACGTAGTACTCATAATAATGGGATAATCGTTTAAGAAGTCGGCCGAATTGTTTTGGAGATCTTTTATTGCATATTGTTTCCTCGCCACGTTTGCATATTTTTTATATAATTCTGCCTTTAAAAGTAACATTGAATGCTCTGTATAATCTTTCATCTTACTATCAAATGAAAAGTCTGTTAGCAGGCTTTCTATGCCCTTTATTCTTTTCCGTAGTTCCTGGATTTTTGCCAGATAGTATTTTGATTGGCAAAGGAAAATCATTTTTTCAAAAGAATATGTGTAAAACAACTTATCTTTAATGCCATACCTTATTCTAAAAATCAATTTCTTTAGAAAGTTAAAGCCCCTGGATTTTAATTCTTGTTTTTCAATTGAAGCCCATAATGATAGTAAATCGTCAGCGGCTATTTTTTGCTTAAACATGGATAAATGCCCGATATCTTCGTTGTGTGTACGCTGATGGTGTTGGCATTCTGTCTCTATTTGACCAAGCTCTTGCTTTAACAATGCTAATTCGTTCTTTTTATATAGGTTTTCTGTAAGTCTGGCAAAAAGATTTTGTAAATTTTCTTTTGCCTTCTTCTTTTCTAAATCTGATAAACGATATTCTGATAAATCAGGAATATTTATTTGACTTTCAATGAATTCCTTTTTATTTTCAGAATTACCAAGAAGTGCTGCAATGAAATTAATTCCGTTTTTCTCGAGCTTTTCGTAAACATTTTTAGTGGCAGAGTTATTACTTGAAACAATGGCAAGACGCTTGCCATTTATCACTGCATTTGCGATAATATTTAATATGGTTTGGGTTTTTCCCGTTCCAGGAGGGCCTTCTATAACGCTCAACGGGTAAGAAAATGCATTATTCACAGCATCCTTTTGACTTAAATTAAATCCAAAGGGGAAAATTCGAATCGGTTGATGATTATTGTCTGGCAAGGGCATGATACCCTTCAAATAACAGGCGAGAATACAATCATTAGGTATAAACGAAATTCGTTCGTAGCTATTTTGTAGTATATTGTTGCCCTGCTCTGTTTTAAGTCCAATGGTTTCAGCAATTTTAGTCAAATACGTAAAAACGATATTCGACCCATTATCACTTATTGCAGATAAAACAATGTCCACCCTATTTCTACTATAAGAATATTCCCTGGTGTTATTTTTATAAACTATGACACATTTGTCATCTCGATATGAAAAGAAATTAACTTCGTCTGTTTTGTTTACGCCATCAATAAATATTAATTCCCTTTTTAGCGGCATATTCCGTGATTAATTCGTGATTAAATACAGTGTATTTTAACAGCTTTAGCCATTTCAGCTAGATTACTTTAAATTACAGGAGAAGTTTGTGGAACTCTACCATTCTTAAATATACGCAATAACCAACATTATTGTTTTCACAAACAATAAAACGGAGGGATAGTGCTAATTTGATCTTTCCCAGGCTGAAGAGAAATAAGTTCATGCTATTATGACCTTTAAATGCTCAACAACTGAAATGCGATACCAGGTACTGGCAACCCATTTATCGGGCATTTTCACTTTTTTTTTAATGTCGCAATTTTCTTTTATTTAATTTTCAATAAATTGGTTCGGGAGTTGTACCATTGCGTTCACGAAGAGGCAGTATCATAAATCAAATGATTCGGCTTCTTCTTTACTAATTTCTATTAAAACCTCATTTTATCTAAATTTAATTTAGTTTTGAAAAGCTATATAGCTGCCAAACTAATTTAAGTTACTGCATTTTTGATAAAAATGGTCCTTCGTTGTAGGTATTGGATTATACTTATCTTCCTGTTTTCTCATAAATCGGGCAATGCATTTCAGCAAATTAAATATTTGGGCATTGAGCAGGGCCTGTCAAACAATGCAGTTACCTGTATTTTTAAAGACCATTATGGTTTTATGTGGTTTGGCGCCTATGGTGGTTTAAACCGCCATCTATGGCTGCCCATAACTTTTACCGGCGATGATATATCCATAAACTGGTTAGACACCCGGGATTTAAACGTATTTGATAAAGCTAAAAATAGATGAGAAGAATTACATACGCCGTACTTGCCGTTATCCTGTTTGGTTTTAACGCGCAAGCCCAAAACAACCTGATCACTAATATACAAAGCCGCAAAGCATTTAACCTTAACGGGAAATGGCAATACATTGTTGATCCTTATGAAACCGGTTTTTATGATTACCGGTACAAAGAATTAAACGAGAAAAACCCGGATGCTTATTGGAACACCGATAAACCGGCCAACAAAACCGATAAAAAAGAACATGGATACATTGACAAGTACAGCATTAATGTCCCCGGCGACTGGAAC